>Ga0209676_1000700_pt1 | contig 46962 bp, 44 predicted proteins | sample AraplaCvi_mLB_r2_FD_184282 | JGI IMG/M metagenome (GOLD analysis project Ga0209676, IMG submission 184282) | Arabidopsis root microbial communities from North Carolina, USA - plate scrape MF_Cvi_mLB_r2 (SPAdes) (version 2) | ecosystem: Host-associated > Plants > Roots > Endosphere | place: USA... | reverse complement strand
GCACGAGGTACTGCATCGAGCCGACTGGGTCCGTTAGTGGGCCGGGCGCACCTTGGATGGTCATCGTGATTTCGTATCGTTCCTTCGGATTAGGGTTCTGCTGATACTCCGGCCGCTTCATCGGCTGGCACGCCGTGAGCGCACCAAACGCCACCGCCGCCACCGCCATCTGTTGTTTCAACATTTCGTCGTTGTCCTCATGCGCGGTAGACAGAGCGGGCGCTCGTTCGGATAGGGATGGGGGAGGCCGCGATGGCAGCGCTTCCGGCTCGTAACTGGCAGTTGCGTTACAGATCGCACTGCGGCTTTGTGCGACCAGTTCGCGGGAAATCGCCACGGCGCGTGGCGAGGGCGCGAGCTCAGGCGCGTCTTCCTCCAATGCCTCATGGAATGGACGGCGTTTGATCGGAATCGCTGCCAGCTCAACTCTGCCGGTTCGGTCGACGCTGTATGAGGAACCGTACAAGTCAGCCAGCCGCTGGGCCATCGCGCGTTCGTGCGCGCGCGCCCGCCGTTCGCACCAGAAGAACGCGATCAGCGTCCCTGCAGACAGCAGTGCGCTGAGTGAAACCGCCAGGTAGATCAGTGTCACCGCCGTCACCGCTCGCCCGGACTTCGTTGCGCTTGCGGCAACCTATAGGTGTGTCGAACTGCGATGCAATGAGCGAATGTCGCTTCGCCGGGCACCGGTCCGGCGCCTGCTGGTCTCACATCGCCCGACCGTGACTCTGACTCTGATGCCGAGGTGATAGGTCTGGATCTGGGCGAGGGTCCCGCCCAGGGAGTGGCCTTCGGCGGTGGTGGCGAGTGGTTTTCCGTCGATTGCGGAAAGTTCTGTCGCGTCATGCAGATAGGCACAATCCAATGTGCGAAGGCTCACAGTGAGATCCTCCGAGACGTCAGTGCGATTGTGAACAGCTCATCCTGCACTTCCTGGCCAAAATAGGAGCGCTGCGTGTTGCCCGAGTACGGTGTGTCGCCAAGGGCATGAGCGTCGTACGCTCGCTTGGAGAAGTAGATCGTCTTGGGTTTCTGCGCCCGCAGTTCGCGTAGTGTCAGGTCCGGCGTGAAGCGAACCGACGCGCCCTTCAAACTCAGCGTCGTCTGCACGAGTGTCCACTTGCAGATGCCGAGTCCGTAGTAGTCTTCATCGACCATCCCGTCAGCCCAGACCTCGGCTCGGTAGACGTTCTCGGCAACCTTCTCGATGGGGTAGCGAATCCACTTCTTGGGGTTGATGCGAAGTGGATTCATCGGGCCGCCAGTTTCCGGGACGCAGGAATCATCGGGCACGAGGTACTGCATCGAGCCGACTGGGTCCGTTAGTGGGCCGGGCGCACCTTGGATGGTCATCGTGATTTCGTATCGTTCCTTCGGATTAGGGTTCTGCTGATACTCCGGCCGCTTCATCGGCTGACACGCCGTGAGCGCGCCAAACGCCATCGCCGCCACCGCCACCTGTTGTTTCAACATCTCGTCGTCATCCTCGTGCGCAACAGGTAGGACAGGTGCTCTCAGCCAGCCGCTGGGCCATCGCGCGTTCGTGCGTGCGCGCCCGCCGTTCGCACCAGAAGAACGCGATCAGCGTCCCTGCTGACAGCAGTGCGCTGAGTGCAACCGCCAGGTAGATCAGTGTCGGCGCCGTCATCACTCGCCAGAACCCAATTGTGCTTGCCGCAACCTATCGGCGTGTCGAAGGACGCCGCAATGAGCGAATTTCTTCCTCGCAGGCTTCGGAAAAGCCGACATGGCGCCGGTCCGGCTGGTTTCACATCGCCCGGGCACTGGCACTGGCACTGGCACTGGCACTGGCTCTGGCTCTGGCTCTGGCGCTGCTGCCACTGCGCGATCCGTGCCTGGTGCCGCTGGAAAGCGCCGGCCTTATGTCTCGGTCATCGAAGGCGCTGGCGTGCGCAGATGGTCACTTCGGCTGGAAGCCTGTCGCGCAGTTCCTTGAACAACGCGTGGTGGGGATGCGTTGGATCGGCATAGCCCAGCGTTTGTAGCCCGGATAAGCGAAGCGCACCCGGGTCAGGCGTGACAGCCCTCGGCTGCGCTTCGCTTGCCCGGGCTACAACAGCGGTCGGCTGTTACACCCAGCCCGTCGCATAGAACACCCCAATTACCACGAACACCGCGATCGTCTTGATCACCGTGATCGCGAAGATGTCCTTGTAGGCCTGGCGATGCGTCAGGCCGGTCACCGCCAGCAGCGTGATCACCGCGCCGTTGTGGGGCAGTGTGTCCATGCCGCCGGAGGCCATCGCGGCGACTCGGTGCAGCACTTCCATCGGAATGCCCGCCGCGTTCGCGTTGGCGATGAACGTCTCGGCCATCGCCGCCAATGCGATGCTCATGCCGCCCGACGCGGAACCCGTGATGCCCGCCAGCGCGGTCACGGTCACGGCCTGGTTGACCAGCGGGTTCGGGATGGCGCCCAGCGCATTGGCGACGACCAGGAAACCCGGCAGTGCCGCGATCACCGCGCCGAACCCGTATTCGGATGCCGTGTTCATGGCGGCGAGCAGCGCACCGCCGACGGCCGACTTCGTGCCTTCGGCAAAGCTGGCCATCACCGGTTTCCAGGCGAACGCCAGCACCGTGGCGATGCCCAGCAGCAGCGCGCCCTGCACGGCCCAGATCGCGGTGACTTTCGAGATTTCCTGCACCACCGGCGCCGCGCTGCCGATCACCGCCGGATCGAAGCTGTGGCTTTCGCCATAGAAGCGCGGGATGGCGGAGGTAAGCAGTTTGTTCGCCACGCCCACCAGCACCAGCGGCGCGATGGCGATGAGCGGGTGCGCAAGCGTTTGCCCCGCGAACGGCGCCGGTTCGTTCACCAGCAACGTGCCGTAACCTTCGCCATTAGCGCGGGCCTTGCGACGACGCCAGTCGAGGTAGGACAGCCCGACGATGAGGATGAATACGCCGCCGATGGTTCCGAGCACCGGCGCGGCCCAGGTGTTGGTGCCGAAGAACGTTGTCGGGATGATGTTCTGGATCTGCGGCGTGCCGGGCAGCGCGTCCATCGTGAAGGTGAACGCACCCAGCGCGATGGTGCCGGGAATCAGCCGCTTGGGAATATCGCTCTGGCGGAACAGCTCGGCCGCGAACGGGTACACCGCGAACACCACCACGAACAGCGACACGCCGCCGTAGGTCAGCAGCGCGCAGACGACCACGATCGACAGCATCGCCCGTTGCGCACCGAACAGGGCGATGGTGGCGGTGACTATCGACTTGGAAAAGCCCGACAGCTCGATGAGCTTGCCGAAGATCGCGCCCAGCAGGAACACGGGGAAGTACAGCTTCAGGAAGCCGACCATCTTGTCCATGAACAGGCCGGTGAACATCGGCGCGACCAGCGACGGGTCGGTCAGCAGCACCGCGCCCAGTGCCGCCACCGGCGCGAACAGGATCACGCTGTAGCCGCGGTAGGCGACGAACATCAGGAAACACACCGCGGCCAGCACGATCAGAAAATCCATTGACGTCCCCGAGACGAGAGCGAATGAAGGCCGTCGCCTGTATCGTCGCTCCCGCCTTCGCGGGGAACGGCGAGGCAAGGGCGGCCTCCATCGTCCCGGTCCACGGGACGACGGACGCAGTCTCAGTGACGCGGACAGCGCCCGGCATTGTCCGAAAGTACAGCAGCGACCTTTTGACCTTGGAGCCTAGTCTGGCGTCCAGACGGGGGAGGGCCCGTTGTCCATTCGCGCCGGTATGAACCGGCTTGCGCACAACGTCGGGGAAGGAGAGCGTCCAGATGAAGCATCGCAGCACACGTAACGGCCTGAGTCTTGCGATCGCGATGGCGCTTGTCGCGCCGCTCGCGCAGGCGCAGGACACCAGCGCCGCCGCACAGGGCGAGGAAACCACCACGCTCAGCGGCGTCACCGTCACCGCGCGAAAGCGCGAGGAAACGCTGCAGGAAGTGCCCGTCGCGGTCACGGCGTTCACCGCCGACGCGCTGGACCAGCTGAATGTGGAAGACCTCAGCGACCTCGACGCGCAGGTGCCGAACCTGACCATCTACGCCGCGCGCGGTTCGTCCAGCACGATCACTGCCTACATCCGCGGCGTCGGCCAGTCCGATCCGCTGTGGGGCGTGGACCCGGGCGTGGGCATCTACATGGACGATGTCTATATCGCCCGTCCGCAGGGCGCGCTGCTCGACGTGTTCGATGTGGAGCGCGTGGAAGTCCTGCGCGGCCCGCAGGGCACGCTGTACGGCAAGAACACCATCGGCGGCGCGATCAAGTACATCTCGCGCGGTCTGACGGTCGAACCCGATGGCCAGGCGTCGATCACCGTCGGCAACTACAACCAGCTCGACGTGCGCGCCGCGGCCAGCGGATCGGTCGGCGATGGCGCACTTCGCGGGCGACTGGCGGTGGCCAGCCTCAACCGCGACGGCTACGGCGACAACCTTTTCAGCGGCCAGCAGGTCAGCGACAAGGAAATCCTCGCTGCGCGCGGCCAGTTGGGCGCGTACGTCAACGACAACCTGGACATCCAGTTCGCCTTCGACTGGATGGACGACCAGTCCGGCGTGCGCGGCGCGAAGATGCTGGCGCCGAACCGTTTCGCGCCGGGCTTCGCGCCGCTGGATTCGCGCTATGACATCCGCAGCGGCATGCCCAACGTCAACGACACCGAAATGAAGGGCGCCTCGGCCGCCGTCAACTGGCGCGTCAACGACGACTGGGCCGTGAAGTACATCCTCGCCAAGCGCGAGTCCGACACCGAAACCAACATCGACTTCGACACGCTGCCCAACAAGGTCGCCGACGTGAAGGCGTTCTACAGCGACGAGCAGGTCAGCAACGAATTGCAGGTGAACTACGACGGCGGCGGCCGCAGCCGTGGCGTGGTCGGCCTGTACTTCTTCGATGGCTGGGCCGGCGGCCAGGTGCTGAACAATTTCTTCAACGCGTCCTTCGGCGATACGCAGGGCAAGATCTACACCGACCAGTGGGCGCTGTACGCGGACTGGACGTTCGACCTGACCGAAAAGCTCAAGCTCGACGTCGGCGCGCGCTACACCGACGAGCGAAAGCACGCCGTCGTGCTCAACCGCTGCTACACGGACGCGACCTTCAGCACGCTCGCGGTGCGCTGCGCGGCGAACAATCCGACGCCGATCGCCGCCAACTTCGACAAGCGCATCGGCTTCCAGAACACCTCGCCGAAGGTATCGCTCGATTACCAGGTCACCCCCGACATCATGGTGTACGGCCTGGCCTCGCGCGGCTTCAAGTCCGGCGGCTACAACATCCGCGCGCAGGCCACGGCGGTGCCGCGTTCGGCCGAGCCGTTCGACGACGAGTCGGTGGACAGCTATGAAATCGGCACGAAGATGGCGTTCATGGACCAGACGCTGTTCCTGAACCTGGCCGCGTTCCACAACAAGTACAAGGACATCCAGCTGTCGGTGTTCACCGCCTACGACAGCAACGGCGACGGCGTGGACGATGCGTTCTTCGGCGATTTCACCAATGCAGGTTCCGGCACGGTGGAAGGCGTGGAAGTGGAATACCAGTGGCTGCCGACGAAGCATTGGCTGATCAGCGGCAACTTCGCGTGGCTGGATGCGAAGTACGACGAGTTCATGTACGCCGGCGTCAACATCGCCGACGAGCAGGAATTCACCAATGCGCCGGAGTTCTCCGGTGCGCTGAACGTGGAATGGCGCACGCAGCTGTCGAACGGCGGCGATATCTCGGCGCGCGTGGGCTACAGCTACCAGAGCGACGTCGTGGCGACGACGGAAATCGTCCGTACCGGCGCGCAGCCGATCACGCAGGACGGCTACGGACTGGTCAACGCGGGCGTGATCTGGCGCCTGGACGAGAACTGGTCGTTCTCGCTGCAGGGCACGAACCTCGCCGACAAGGAGTACCGCACGACGGGCTACAACCTCAATGCGGCACTGGGCGTGCTCACCGGCTTCTACGGTGCGCCGCGCTCGTACAGCCTGGCGGTGCGGTACGACTTCTGAGGTCTTGCCGACGTTGGTTTGCCCTCACCCCAACCCCTCTCCCGCACGCGGGAGAGGGGCTCGCGTTTTCGGGATCGGTACCGAGCGTGGTGTCGATTCGGGCATCCCGGGCTACGCAGACCGGGTAATTCCCTTCTCCCCCCCGGGAGAAGGTGCCCGAAGGGCGGATGAGGGGTAACGGAGCATCACGCTTCGACCCGTCAGTGCAGTGCCGCACCGGGGGTTGAACCGTGGCGCCCCGTTGCCCCTCACCCCAACCCCTCTCAGCTCTGCACTCCCTGCGGTCGCCGCAGGGAGAAGGGCTGAAACCCCAGCGGGGGAGCGGCTCGAATTCGCCCCGCTGTTAGCTATCCTCCGCCCATGAGCCCCGCCGCATGCCCATGCTGAGCTTCACCACCGTCGCCGTCGCCAGCCTGGCGTGGCTCGCGCTGATGTTCGGCACGGCGTTGTACGCCGAGCGGCGGCCGACCGTGCTCGCGCGGCAGTGGCGGCACGTCTACGCGCTCTCGCTCGCGGTGCACTGCACCTCGTGGACGTTCTACGGCACCGTCACCCAGGCCGCGCGCTATGGCTGGCCGCTGCCGCCCACCTTCCTCGGTGCGATCGTCCTGTACGGCGTCGCGATCGCCTTCATGGTGAAACTCGTGCGTCTCTCGCGCGAGACCAACGCGACCTCGCTGGCAGACCTCATCGCCACGCGGCTGGGCAAGGACGCATGGCTCGCGGCGACGGTCACGCTCATCGCCGCGCTCGGCCTCATCCCGTACATCGCGTTGCAGTTGAAAGCCGTCGCGATGAGCTTCGCGATGCTCACCACGCGCAACGTGCACGGCGGCGCCGGGCCGGCGTGGCAGGACAGCGCGCTGTACGTCGCGCTGGCGATGGCGCTGTTCGCGATGCTGTTCGGCACGCGCCGCGCGAGCGCTGCCGAACACAATCGCGGCCTCGTGCTGGCGATGGCGTTCGAGTCGGTGTTCAAGCTGGCCGCGATGCTCGCGCTGGGCGCGTTCGTCTGGTTCGGCCTTGGCGACATCCCGCAGGCCGCCGCGCCGCCGCCGCCCACGCGCGGCGCCGATGGGTTCGCGCCGCTGGTGCTGCTGGGCGCGCTGGCGATGTTCGTGTTGCCGCACCAGTTCCACGTCGGCGTGGTCGAGTGCCGTGACGAGCGCGACGTGCGTACCGCGCGATGGCAGTTCCCGCTGTACCTGGTGCTGATCGCGCTGCCGGTGCTGCCACTTGCGACGGCCGGGCAATCGTTGCTGGCAGGCACGGGTGTTCCGTCGGACCTGTACGTACTGGCGCTGCCGCTGTCGCACGGGCAGGAGGGGCTGGCGTTGTTCGCCTTCCTCGGTGGCCTGAGCGCGGCGACCGGCATGGTCGTGGTCAGCACGCTCACACTGAGCCTGATGATCGGCAACCACTGGTTCGCGCCGGGCCTGCTGCGCGGCGCGTGGTCGCGCAACGATGGCAGCGACCTGCGCGGCAGCGTCCTCGCGCTGCGTCGCAGCGGCATCGTCGCGATCATGCTGCTGGCGTGGGCCTACAGCCGCCTGCTCGCGGGCAGCGATGCGCTGGCCGACGTCGGCGCGGTGTCGTTCTCGGCGCTGGCGACGCTGGCACCGGCGTTGTTCTTCGCGGTGTGGCGTCCGCAGACGCCGGCACGCGCGGCGGTGGTCGGCATCGTCGCGGGCTTCGCGGCGTGGGCGTGGGTATTGCTGTTGCCGTTGACGTTCGAGGCACGCGGCGCGGTCCCGGCGTGGATCGTGGCCGGCCCGTTCGACCTGGGCTGGCTTGCACCGGATGGGTTGTTCGGACTGACCGGCTGGAGCCGCCTCGGCCGCGCGGTCGGCGCCAGCCTCTTCGTCGGCACGATGGCGACAGTGATCTGCGCGCTGTGGCGACGCGAAGCTCCGCGTCGTGCGCAACGCGGCCTGGACCTGCGCACGTTGCGCGACGCCGGCCTGCGGTTCCTCCCGCGTGAACGCGTCGCGCAGCTGCTGCATGGCGTGCCCGGCGAAGGTGCGGTGCCGGCGGCGGTGGAAGCGGGCATCGAACGCGAACTCGCGGCGGTGCTCGGTTCTGCGTCGGCGCGCGTGCTGCTGGATGCGGCGCGCCGTGCGGGCAGCCAGGAACTCGACACCGTCGCGGCCATCGTCGGCGAAGCTTCCGCCGACCTGCGCTTCAACCAGCGCGTGCTGGAAGCGGCGCTGCACAACATGAGCCAGGGCATCAGCGTGGTCGATGCGCAGCTGCGCCTGGTCGCGTGGAACCGCCGTTACGCCGAACTGTTCGGCTTCCCGCCGGAACTGCTGACGGTGGGGCGTCCCATCGCCGAGCTTTCGCGCTGGGCGTTGCAGCGGCTCCCGTCGCGCGGATGGAGCGGGCGCGAGCTCGAACGCGCCCTCGAACGCCGCCTCGCGTTCATGCGTGCCGGCACGCCGCACCTGTCCGAACGCGTGCTGCCCGACGGCTGCATCGTGGAGATCCGCGGCAATCCGATGCCCGGCGGCGGCTTCGTCGCCACCTTCACCGATGTCACCGCGTTCCGCCGCGCCGAAGCCGGGCTGATCATGGCGAACGAAACGCTGGAGCTGCGCGTCGCCCAACGCACGGCCGACCTGGAAGTCGCCAAGCGCGACGCCGAGCGCGCCAACGAAGCCAAGAGCCGCTTCCTCGCCGCGATCGGCCACGACCTGATGCAGCCGCTGCACGCCGCGCAGTTGTTCGCCGACTCGCTCGCGCAGCAGCCGCTGGACGGACGCCAGCGCGAGACCGTGGCGCAGATCGGCGGCGCGCTGGATTCGACCAACGACCTGCTCACCGGCCTGCTGGACATGTCGCGGTTGGAAGCGGGTGGCCTTACGCCGCAACCGCGCGCGTTCCCGCTGGCCGACGTGCTCGAACCGCTGGCGTCGGAGTTCCGGGCCATCGCCGCCGCGCACGGCCTGCGTTTCCGCTTCCTCGGCACGCGTGCATGGACGCACAGCGATCCACAGTTGCTGCGTCGCGTACTGCAGAACTTCCTGGCCAATGCGGTGCGGTACACGCCGCGCGGGAGCGTTCTGCTGGGCGTGCGTCGCAGCGGGGACGGACTTCGCATCGAAGTGCACGACACGGGCCCGGGAATCGCGCAGTCGCAGCAGGCCGTGATCTTCGAGGAATTCCGCCGCGGCGAGGATGCGCCCGGGCAGGGGCTGGGCCTGGGGTTGTCGATCGCGCAGCGCATCGCGCAGTTGCTCGATGCGCCGCTGGCGTTGCGCAGCGACCTGGGGGCGGGGACGGTGTTCTCCGTGCGCGTGCCGCAGACGGCGCGCCTGGCGTCCTCGTCCCAGGCCGTCGCGCACGACGGCCAGCCGCTGCGCGTGCTGCTGGTGGACAACGATCCGCTGGCGATGGACGCGCTGGCCGGCGTATTGCAGCGCTGGGGCTACGAAGTGGTGTCCGCGCTGGAGGGCATCGAGGCGGAGGCCGCGTTGCGCCACGCGCCCGCGGCGCTGTGGCTGTTCGACTACCACCTCGACGACGGCGACACCGGCGTGCGCCTGGCGCAGCGGCTCGCCGCCCGGTTCGGCGCCAGGCCGACGTTGATCCTCAGCGCCGACCGCGGCGAGGAAGTCCGTCGCGCCGTGCATGAGGCCGGCCTGTCGCTGCTGGCCAAGCCGGTGAAACCGCTGGCCCTGAAGTCGATGCTCGACCGGGCGCTGGCATCCCGCGAAGTGGCGCTGTCGTGAAATTTCTGCGCGCCTGAGCCCGGTTCTGCACTGCGCAGACAGGCCATGGGCCATGCGTGGGGCGCCAAGCGCCGATGCGCCCGGGTAGCGGTGCGCAGTGCGTGCGCCGTCCCATAGGGCTGAAGCAATTTCACCCCGGCCGGCCCGGGGCGCTGCGCTCGTCGCGTTGCCCGTGGCATGGAAATTGCGCCTTTCCTCGTTGCAGGCAGGTTCCGGGGCCTGCGCTATCCACATCAGAGGACGCAACGATGGCGAGCGAAAACCACCAGGAGCGTCGCAACGGCAAGAGCGAACGCGGTTTCGCATCCATGGATGCAGGCAGGCAGCGCGAGATCGCCAGCAAGGGCGGCAGGGCCGCGCACGAAAGCGGTCGTGCGCATGAATTCAGTTCCGACGAAGCCCGCATCGCAGGACGCAAGGGCGGGGAAGCGGTGAGTCGCGATCGCGAACACATGTCGGCGATCGGCCGCAAGGGCGGCGAGGCCAGCGGCAACAATCGCGCCGCACGCGATGGCCACGACGCCGGCGGTGCGGGCCGCCGCAACGGCAGCGACGGGCTCTGATTACGAGGCGAGCTGCCTGGCCGGGTCGGCCAGCTCCAGCTCGCGCAATACCACGCTGGCCTGCGTGCGGTTGCGCACGTGCAGGCGCTCGAAGATCGCCGACAGGTGCGCCTTGACCGTGCGTTCCTGCACGTCGAGGCGGTCGGCGATCTGCTTGTTGAGCAGGCCCTGCGCCACCAGCGTCAACACGCGGAACTGCTGCGGCGACAGGCTCGCCAGACGTGCGGCAAGGTCGGCATCGCCGCTTTCGCTCTGCGTGCGCGCCACGGCGGCGCGCAGCGAACCGGGCAGCCATTGCTCGCAGGCGAGGACGGCGCGGATCGCATCGCGCAGTTCGTCCAGACCCGAACTCTTGGGCAGGTAGCCCGCCGCGCCGTGGTCGAGCGCGCGACGTACCACGCGCGGGTCGTCGTTCGCCGACACCACCACCACCGCCACGCCCGGGTGTTGCGCGCGGATCGCCGCCAGTCCGGCGAGCCCATGATTGCCTGGCATGTGCAGGTCGAGCAGGACCAGGTCGATGCCGGGGTCGGCGTCCAGCGCGGCGAGTACGGCGTCCAGGCTCCCGGCTTCGCGGATGTCCGCCTCCGCCACGGCTTCCATTGCCGCCTGTCGCAGTGCGGCGCGGAACAGCGGGTGATCGTCGGCGATGAGCAGGCTCGGCATGTACCCAAGCCTAGCAAGCGGTAGGGCCTTCGGCGCGGTGCTGGTACGAAAGTACGATGGGCGCGCCCGACGGGATTGCTAGGCTCGCTCCATGAACCTGACACCCGTCCGCATTGCCGTCGCCGTGGCCGCGCTTGCGCTGGCCGCCTGTGCCCACAGTCCGCGCACCGCGAAGGAGGCCGCGCCGGTGTTCTCGCAATCGCGCACCACCGACCATCGCGGCGACGACGACCTGCTCAGCGGTGGCCTCGGCCTGGCCGGCCTGCGCGCGGTGACGCCGCCGGCCTTCGCCGACGCCGTACATCCCACGCCCGTCGAACTGCGCCGCCGCGCGTTGTGGAGCAACTGGCGCGGCATTGCCGATCTGGCGCCAGGCGGCGGTTACGGCGAACTGTACGGACGCATCGCGGCGGTGCCCGGACGCGAGTTCAGCGCCTTCGCCACCGTCAGCGGCGCGAGCCAGCCGCACCGCGTGCTGGTGCAGGTGCCCGATGCGTTCGACGTCGGCAAGCGCTGCGTCGTCGTCACCGCTTCGTCGGGCTCGCGCGGGATCTACGGGGCCATTGCCGTGGCCGGCGCGTGGGGTCTGCCGAAGGGCTGCGCCGTGGCATACACCGACAAGGGTGCGGGCACGGACTATTTCGATCTGGATGCGGGGCAGGGCGTCAGCGCCGACGGCACGGTCGCGACGGCGGGTCACTCTGCGCTGGCGTTTGCGCCTGACGTTGCGGCGGGCGAGGCGGGCGTGCGCGGCGTCGCGTTCAAGCACGCGCATTCGAAGGACAACCCCGAGGCGGACTGGGGCCGCCACGTGAAGCAGGCGACGCAGTTCGCGCTGCAATCGCTGGACGCGGCATTCCCGAACGCCGCGCCGTTTACCTTCGACAACACGCGGGTCATCGCGGTCGGCATTTCCAACGGCGGCGGCGCGGTGCTGCGCGCGGCGGAGCTGGACGGCGACTGGCTCGACGCGGTGGTGGCGGGCGAGCCGAACGTTCTGGTCGAAGGCGCGCGCCCGTTGTACGACTACACGACGCAGGCCGCGCTGCTGATGCCGTGCGCACTGCTGCACCTGCAGAACCTGCCGCAGCCGCCTTTGGCCGCTCAATCGAGGCCGTTGTGGACGCAGCGCTGCGCGGCGCTGAAGGATGCGGGGCTGGTCGAAGGCGCCGATACGGCGGCGCAGGCGCGCTTTGCGTACGAGGCCATGAAGGCATCGGGCTGGACCGATGCGGCATTGCGCTCGGGCGCGTTGTCGGTCGGCTTCGACCTGTGGCGTGCAGTGGCGGTGACGTACGCATCGGCATACGGGCGCTATGGCTTCGGCGAGATGCCGTGCGGGAATCGCTATTCCGCACTGGGAACGGATTTCGCGCCGCGCGCCGCGACCGCGGCCGAACGTGCGGCCTGGTGGTCAGACGCAAGCGGCATTCCGCCGGGCGCGGGTGTCAACATCGTCGAACCGAACCCGACCGCGCCGCTGACCACGCTGCAATGCCTGCGCGGACTGTGGACGGCCGAGGGCGCCGATGCCGCGCGCGTGAAGCAGGGCGTTGCCGAAACGCGCGCCGGATTGCCGCGCAAAGGCCTGCCGGTGGTGGTGATCCACGGCACCGACGACGGCCTGATCCCGCCGGCCTTCAGCAGCGTGCCGTACGTGCGCACGGCGCAGGCGGCGGGGCGTGACGTGCGCTACTGGCAGGTGCGCAACGCGCAGCACTTCGACGCGTTCCTCGGCCTGCCCGATTACGGCGCGCGCTACCTGCCCCTGCTGCCGTATGTGTACGAGGCGCTGGATCGGGTGAGCGCGTACCTTGACGGAGGCACCGCGCTGCCGGCCGATGCGGTGATCGAAACGACGCCGCGCGGGGCAGGGAAGGCGTTGCAGGCGTCGGATCTGGCGATGCCGCGGTAGGTCCGGGGTCAAGGCGGCACCATCGACTTCGAACACGACTTCGTCCCGGCGAGGGACCCGGGGTGGGAGCGTTCCAGCTCCTGACGGGAGAGGGGCTCAAGCCCGCGCCGCTCGCCACGCCTCTTGCCGGCTTCACGCCCGTTTTGGCACTGTGACGATCTTCCCGGTCACGGAGCGCCGCATGCCGCGCCGCCATTTCTCGATGTTGCGCGAGTTCCACCTCGCCGACTGGTTCACGCTGGGCAACGCCTTCTGCGGCACCGGCGCGATCTTCGCGGCCATGCGCTTCCTCCAGGATGGCGTGGTGAACGACCTGCTCATCGGCATGGCGCTGATCCCGCTGGCCTTCATCTTCGATGCGCTCGACGGCCGCGTGGCGCGCTGGCGCAAGTCGGCCTCCACGCTGGGGCGCGAGCTGGATTCGCTGGCCGACGTGATCTCCTTCGGCGTCGCGCCCGCCGCGCTCGCCTACGCCTGCGGCCTGCAGGGCGGCTGGGACTGGATCGTGCTGAGCTACTTCGTCGTCTGCGGCGTCAGCCGCCTGGCGCGCTACAACGTCACCGCCGAAGCGCTGTCGGGCGAGGACGACAAGGTGAAGTACTTCGAAGGCACGCCCATCCCGACCAGCCTGGTGCTGGTGATCGTGCTGGCCATCGCCGCCTCGCAGGGCGCCATCGGGCCGAACCTGTGGCTGGGCATGGTGCAGCTGGGGCCGTGGCAGTTCCATCCGCTGGTGCTGATGTTCGCGCTCTCGGGTTCCTTGATGATCAGCAAGACGTTGCGCATTCCGAAGCCCTGACCGGCCGGCCGCCGCCGTCGCGGCGGCGAAACACGGCGTTGGTACCATGGCTGCCTTCCCCGACGGCGGTGATGGCGATGCAGGGCGTTGACGATTTCGAAGCGTGGAACCGGCGGTACTGGAACGCCTGGGGCGACGCGCTGCGTGCGACGCAGCCGTCCGGTGGCGCAGCCATGCCCGGCTGGAACGACGCCATGGACTGGTGGTCGCAGTTCGCCCGCGGCGGCCTGCCGCAGGGCGATGAAGCCGTGTCCCGCTTCAACGCGCAGGCGCAGGGCTGGTTCGGGCAGATGCAGCAGCTGGCCGCGCAGTTCGCCGGGCGCCCGGCCAATGCGGTCGACATCGCCTCGGCATGGAAACAGGCGCTGGGCGGCGATGGTGCCAATCCGTTCGCGCAGGTGTTCGCGAACATGCCCGGCAGCGCGCAGACCGATCCGTCGAAGTTCTTCGAGTCGTTCGCGCCGTGGTTGCAGTCGATGCAGCGCGACGGGCGTTCGTGGCTGGCGCTGCCGGCGTTCGGTTTCGCGCGCGAACACCAGGAACGCTGGCAACAGCTGGCGCAGGCGCAGGTCGAGTTGCAGCAGCAGAGCCAGGCCTACCAGACGCTGCTGGGCGAGGCCGGGCAGGACGCCTTCGCGCGCTTCGAACGCAAGCTGGAGGCGCGCAGCGCGCCGGGCAAGCAACTCGAATCGGTGCGCGCGTTGTTCGATCTGTGGATCGACGCGGCCGAGGAGGCCTATGCCGACATCGCGTTGTCGCCGCGTTTCCGCGATGCGTACGCGGCCCTGGTCAACGCGCAGATGACCTTGCGCGGGCGCATGCAGAAGGAAGTCGAGCAGATGGGGTCGCAGTTCGGGATGCCGACGCGGACCGAGGTCGACTCGGCGCACCGCAAGATCGTCGAACTGGAACGCGAACAGCGGCGCCTGCGCGATGCGATCGAGGCCTTGACGCGGCAGGCCTCGCAACCGCAGGCGCGCAGCGCACCGGATGCAGCGCCGGCAGCGCCGGAGAAGGCGCCCGACAAGAAGACCACCACGACGAAAACGGCAACGAAATCGACGAAGGCCGTGTCGAAGGCCAAACCCGGGAGGACGCGCTGATGGAGGGTTTCGGTCCGCTGGGCTTCACGCCCGATGCGCTGGCGCAGGAATCGCTGCGCTTCCAGGCCAAGCTGCGCGCCGGGCTGGACACGTTGCACCAGGTGCACGACATCGACTACGGCGCCACCGCGCGCGAGGAAGTCTGGCGCGACGGCAAGGTCGTGCTGTACCGCTTCCGCGGCGACCGTGCGCCGACCGCGCGCGTGCCGTTGCTCATCGTCTACGCGCTGGTGAACCGGCCGTACATGGTCGACCTGCAGGACGACAAGTCCATCGTGCGCGGCCTGCTGGAGCGCGGCGAGGACGTGTACGTGCTCGACTGGGGCTACCCCGACCGCTCCGATCGTTACCTCGAACTGGAGGACTACATCCAGCGCTACATAGGCGGCGCGGTGGACCACCTGCGCCACGAGTACCGCATGGACGGCGTCAACGTCCTGGGCATCTGCCAGGGCGGCGCCTTCTCGCTGTGCTTCGCCGCGCTCAACCCGCACAAGGTGCGTAACCTCATCACCATGGTGACGCCGGTGGATTTCCACACCAGCGACAACATGCTGGGCAACTGGACGCGCGGACTGGACGTGGATCTGTTCGTGGACACGCTGGGCAACGTGCCGGCCGACGTCATGAACTGGTGCTACCTCACGCTCAAGCCGTGGCGTCTGTTCGTGCAGAAGTACGTGGGCATGGTGGACGTGCTGGACGACCCGAAGGCGCTGGAGGACTTCCTGCGCATGGAAAAGTGGATCTTCGATTCGCCCGACCAGGCCGGCGAGGCGTTCCGCCAGTTCGTCAAACAGTTCTACCAGGGCAACGGCTTCCTCAAGGGCGGCATCGACATCGGCGGCCGCACGGTGGACCTGCGCAACATCGAGGTGCCGATCCTCAACATCTACGCCGAGCAGGACCACCTCGTTCCGCCGGCGTCCTCCCGGGCGCTGGCGGGCCTGACCGGGAGCGGGGACTACAGCGAGCTGTCGTTCCGCGGCGGGCACATCGGCATCTACGTATCGAGCCGTGCGCAGCGCGAGGTGCCGCAGGCGATCCACGACTGGCTGGCACAGCGGGCGAAGTAGGTTCAACCAACGCTGTCCACGCCACGTGACGAACGTCCGTTTACGCACAGCCAAACGCGCGGCGTGAACGGCGCGCGTGTCAGACTTGCGGGATCGAAGAAGGACGTCACCGTGATCCGAATCCTGCTCATCGCCTGCCTGGCCCTGCTGGGCGCTTGTGTCTCGCATACCGCCGCACCGGACGCGCCCGCCGCGGCCGTCAACGATTCGGTCCAGTTCGAATCCGACATCGCCACCTTCGAACAGGCCGACAGCGTCGTGCGGCGCCGGCCGGGTGGCGTGGTGTTCGTCGGGTCGTCCTCGATCCGCCTGTGGGAATCGATGGGCGAGGACTTCCCGGGCGTGGCGACGATCAACCGCGGCTTCGGCGGTTCGCGCGTGCGCGACTCGACGTATTACGCCGACCGCATCGTGGCGCCGTACCAGCCCAGCGCGATCGTCTTCTATGCCGGCGACAACGACCTGTTCGAAGGCCGCACGCCGAAGCAGGTGCGCGACGACTTCGCCGCGTTCGTCGACAAGGTGCGCGAGCGCCTGCCGACCACGCGCATCGCCTTCGTCTCGATCAAGCCCAGCCCGTCGCGCTCGGAACTGCTGCCGCAGATCCGGCAAGCCAATGCGCTGGTACGCGATTTCGCCAAGGACTCGCCGAACGTGGACTACCTCGACGTCTTCCTGCCGATGCTCGACGCACAGGGACAGCCGCGCGAGGAGTTGTTCGTGGCCGATCGCCTGCACATGAATGCAAGCGGCTACGCGATCTGGGCCGGCGTCGTGCGTCCGTGGCTGACGGCGGCGGAATAGGGCGATGAGCGCGGCGCGCACGGCGCGGTCGGTGCTGCTCGGTGCGTTGCTGGGCCTTCTCGCCGCACCGGCTTCGGCCGAGCCGCCGCCGCAGGCGCAGCGCGAGATCGCACAGTTGATCGAGGCGCTGGGCAGTTCCGGATGCCAGTTCCAGCGCAACGGCACGTGGTATCCGGCCGGCGAGGCCAGGGCACACTTACAGCGCAAGTACGACTATCTGCGCAAGCGCGATCTCGTCGCCAACGCCGAGCAGTTCATCGAACGCGCCGGCACGCGCAGCAGCATCAGCGGCAAGGCGTACGCCGTGCGTTGCCCGGGGCAGGGCACGGTGCCGTCGGCGCAGTGGCTGGGCGCGCGGCTTTCCGCGCTCCGTCACGCGAAGCCCTGACAGGCAGCGCTAGACTCGCGCCGTGTCACCCACCCGGGGCACGCCATCCGGTTCCCGCCATCGGAGCACGCGCCATGAACGTCACCCGCACGCTTTCCCGTTCGCGCCACGACCGCATGGTCGCCGGCGTCCTGGGCGGCATTGCCCGCCGTTTCGGGTGGAATTCGACGCTGCTGCGCGTGTTGTACGTGCTCGGCTCGATCGTCTCGGCGGCATTCCCGGGCCTTCTGGTCTACCTGATCCTGTGGCTGCTGATCCCCGAAGGGGACTGAGGTCCAGCGCGAATGGCGTTCGCGGCGATGCGCTAGGCTTTCGCGCATGCCGATGCTTCGACGAATCCTGATCTGGCTGGGCGCGTTGTGGACGCTGCCCAACACGTTGCTGGGCCTGTTGCTCGGCGCGATCGGGCTGGCCTTCGGTGCGCACGCGCACTGGCGCCGACGCGAGATGGCGCTGGTATTCCACCGCTGGCCGTGGGGGCCGGGCGGGGCGATCACGTTCGGCAACGTGATCCTGCATACCGGCGAGGATCTGGATTCGCCCTGCGTCACCTACGCGCATCGCGCCGGGCACGCGACGGAAGCGCCGATCGTGCTGGCCGACCACGAACGCGCGCACGTCTACCAATACCTCGCGCTCGGCCCTCTGTTCCTGCCGCTGTACCTGTTGTCGGGCGGGATCAGCGTGCGCAACCGCTTCGAACGTGCGGCCGACCGTTATGCGAGCACGGGGCGTGGGTGGTGGCCCTGGTCGGGGTAGGTGCGGATCACTCGAACGAGACGAGTTGTCCCTCGCTCTTCCACGCGGCAAACCCGCCGGCCAGCGGCCGCACGCGTTTGAATCCACGCTTGTTGAGCGCGCGCGCGAGAACCGCGGCGGACGCTTCGTTCGGGCAGTCGCAGTAGACGATCACTTCTTCCCGCGGCATCAGCGGTGCTTCGGCGACGGTCTGGACGAAGATGGAGCCGGGAATCCAGCCGCTCTGCGCGCGCTGGGGTTCGGAACGCACGTCGAGGATCAGCGGCGGCGACTGCCCATCCATCAGCTCGCGCAGTTCGGCGGGCGTGATGCGCGCCATGCGCAACTGACGCTGGAACATCCGGCGGCGCCACAACTTCCACAGCACGAAGATCGCGATCAACACCAGGACGACGGGAATGGTCAGCCGGCCGAGCGTTTCCAGGCGCTCGAGCACGCGGTTCACCGCCTTGTGGAAAACGCTGCCCAGCGCCACGGCGACGCCGGCCCACAGCACCGCACCGATGCCGTCGTACAGCAGGAAGCGCCCCGGTCGCGTCCCGGTCTCGCCCGCCAGCGTCGTCGCGACGGCCGCGAATCCGGGGATGAACTTGGCCACGATCAGCGACGGCGGACCCCATCGGCCGTAGATGCCGCGCGTCATCAGCACGCACGAATCCGGCGAGAGCGAGAGGCGGCACATCAGCCGCAGCAGCTTCGCGCCGAGCCGGCGTCCGCCGACGTACCACAGCCAGTCGGCGATCACCGCCGCGAGCGCGGCCACGATGATGATCGGCCACACGCTCTTGCCCTGGTCGGTCGCCAGTGCCGCGGTGAGGATGATCGGCGGATACGCGGGCACCGGAATGCCGCCCTGGTCCAGCAATACGCTGACGAAGACGACGAGCAGGCCGTAGACGGCGATGAGGTGGATCAGGGTGTCCATGGGGGACGCGATGGCGCCGGTGGCGCGCGAGACAATGTCGCAATGTTAGGCGCGTAGCGGGGCGCCGGATAGCGCAGGGCGTGGACCGCTGCGTGCCGCCGGTGCGGTCCCCGGGCGGGTTCAGGCGATGGCGAAGCTGGCGCGCGTGCGGCCCAGGCGCAGGCCGTTCGGTCCGAAGCTCTGCTCGACGAAGGTCAGTCGCGTGTCCTCGATCAGCACGATGGAGCTGCACCGCGTGCCGTAGCGTTCGCCGCGCACGAACGGCGGGGAAAGCAGGCGTTCCAGCGGCAGGCCGACGCCGGTGTCGGGCAGGGTGTCGTCGGGTGCGGGCGTGGTGTCGGCCAGGGCGCCGAAGAGCGGAGCGAGGGCGTCATCGTCCGTCTGGCCGTCGTGGGCGGCCGGACTCGCCAGCCAGCTCTCCAGCGCCCGCGTGGCATGGCCGCTCTTGGGCCAGGGCGCGTCGAAGTCGCCGTTGGACATCGCGTGGAGGCCGGGGGCCACCTCGTACGTCCGGAAGCGGGGGTAATTGCTGGCGAAGGCCAGCCGCGTCCCGTCGAAGGCCAGCAGGTTGAACCGTCCGAAGCCGGCGGCCTGCGGGGCAAGGTCGGCGAGGACGTCCACGCTGCCGTCGTCGGACGTGAAATCCCGCACCAGCGCTCCGCGGGATCGGGGCATCGGACCTTCGGCCGCGCCGGCGCGCACGTTGGTGACCGCGGTCAGGCGCCCGCGGGTGGACGCCATCAGCCAGCTCCCGCCCGCGAGCAGGTCGCGTCCGCCGTACAGGGCTGGGTCGGACGGGTCCACGCCTGCCGGCGAAGCCGGGCGGTCATGGGCCTCGTCGCGGTTGGCGATGAGCGCCAGCCGATAGCGGGAATGCTGCTTCCACGAAAGGGCAATCAGGCACATGCGGATGTATCGGCAGGAGGAATGGAAGTTGCGTTCAGCTGACCCGGCTCAGTCAGTGTAGGGATAGTCCTACAAAGCAGCGCAGCCCCCGCTGACTGCGGGGCCGAGGAAACCTTGGCAGCCTAGGAACCCTGTCCCCGCACGTCCATGTCGGACGTGCCCGGCCGGAGGAGATCCGATGTACCGCGTCGAACTATCGCGCCACGACGGAGGCGTGCTGCACCAGCAGATCGCCGAAGCCAGCGCCGATTACTCCAGCGCAGAAGCCGCGCTCGCCGCGGTGTTGCCGAAGGCGAAGCGCTGCGCGGAACGGAGCCGCCAGGCGTTGTGGCTGCGCATCTACGACGAGCGCTCGCGCGTGGTGTTCGGTACGCTGCTGCCCTGAGCGGCGGCGCCGCAGTTCGCGTCGCCCATCGTCTCCAGCGGAGAACGTCATGGGCAAAAAGGAATTCGAAGCTTCCATCGCCAACGGCGGGCATCGCCGCCTCGCGCAGATGATCGGCGAATGGGAAGGCACCTTCCGCCTCTGGTTCCAGCCCGATCACGTCGCCTGCGAGGCACCGCAACGCGGCACCATCCGCGGCATCCTCGACGGCCGTTTCCTCATGCACGAATACCGCAGCCGGTTTGGCGACGACCCCATCGAAGGCGTCGCCATCTACGGCCTGCACCTGGACGAGAACGCATATGAATCGGCGTGGATCGAAAGCTTCGGCACCGGCACCAGCATCATGTTCTCGGCGGGACCTGCCACGTCGGAACACTTCAACGTGCTCGGCAGCTATGGCGACGGGAAAGGCGGCCCGCGCTGGGACTGGCGCACGGAAATCGAACAGCCCGATCCGGACCAGCTCATCATCACGATGACCAATATCTCGCCACAGGGCGAGGCGGCCAGGGCGGTGGAAGTGCGGTACCGACGCGTGGTCAACGCGGGCGTGTAGTCCTCGCGCGACGTGCGGGCTCAGGTGCCGATGGGGCGCAATCGAAGCGCCACGCCGTTGGCGGCAATGGCGAACGACTCCGCATCGATGCGATCCACGGCGGCGCCATCGCTCAGGTGATACGAGCGCAATCCTTCCACGACGCGTCGTTCGCCCGCGCCGCGCGCTTCGATCAGCGTGCGACGCACGTGGATCGTGTAGCGATTGCCCGCGTCGTCATAGGCGCTGAAGGTCTCGTTCGGCATGTCCTTCCCCGGTGTGGTGCGGCGGATACGATCCGCCTTGGCGGTCTCGTGGGGTGAGATTGAGCGTGCGTGACATCGCGCAACGCGACAACGCAGTCGCGCGTTGGAGGCAGCGTACGTTTGGCCCCGGGACGTTCCGCGCAGAAACAAAAAAGCCCGCGATCGCTCGCGGGCTTCTGTCTGGTGTCGGAAGTGTGGTGCCAGTAAGCGGCCACGGCACTGTACTTGCGCCGGCCAGGCCGCAACGATGCTGGTGGCCATCGCTACGCATGATGAATAGCAGGCAGCCGGCCTTGACGGGCGCGACGGTGCCATGGGGCCGACCCAGGCGCGTGTGCAGTGCACGTCGCTCTCGCCGGTCTGGTCCGGCAACTGCTCGCCGGCATCAGGAACATCACACGACGACATGCCGGCGTCATTTCGCACCCGCCGCAGCTGATGCGGATCAATGACTGGGGCGGCGAAGAGGTGATCCTCTTCAAACCACGCTGCACGCCAGTGCTTTGAGGGGCCGGATTTGGAGGCAGGTGCCGTGGCCCTGCATAATTGAAAGGTCTAAAGGGGGCGTCTGTGCGCAAGAACAACGATATTCAGGTACTTCGCGGGATCGCGATTACGCTGGTGGTAATGCAGCACTGCCGTAACCGGCTGCCCACTCCGGAGGCCTACCACCATCTATTCGATCATTTCGCCTTCTGGTCGGGCGTTGATGTTTTCTTTGCGATCTCAGGGTTTCTGATCTTTCAGACGTTCTCACGCACTCTTGAACTTTCCAGTGGCCCGGTCGATGCGTTGACAACTTTCGCCAAGCGAAGGTTCGCGCGTCTATTTCCGGCAGCATTCTTCTGGATACTGGCTTCGGTTGCGTTGTCACTGGTTGTGACAAGCGCTCCGTACAACGATCCCGTAAAGATTGCCACCAGCGGACTTGCAGGACTGTTCGCGCTGTCGAATGCGTACTACGTTTACTACGTGCCCGACCTTGTCGCCAGTGGAAATCCCGACTTCAACGGCGTCACATGGTCTCTGTCGGCGGAATGGCAGATGTACGCCGTACTTGCTGCTTCCATTCTTTTTGTGGGTCGTGCGCGCGCTGTTCTGCTGCTTCTGCTTGCTGCGGTCATCATGTCTTGCTTTGACGCGCCGTCCTGGTCTGCACTATGGGCGTTCCGAATCCAAGCGTTCGCGCTCGGCGCACTGACTGCTGCATTGGTCGGCAGCCCTGTCATTCCGCGATTGACTCGCACGTGGAGCATTTTGCTCCTCATGCTTGGCGTTGCCGGGGCGATCTGGGTCCCAGCCAATCTTCCGCAGCCGTTCGTCCTGCCCGGGATCGCTATAGCGGCATGGGCGTGCCTCATCGCAGCGTTGCGTGGCGACTCGTTTTCGGGCGCGTTGATGAAGCCGATGTACTGGATTGGAGAGCGGTCGTACTCCATCTACCTCAGCCATCTGCTGGTTATCCTTTCCGTGCGGGAGATTCTGACTCGAACTGGCGCCTTTGATGACACCACGTTCAGTAGCCTGCTCGGCTTCGGTGCCGCCCTTGTGGGCATCGCTGTGACAGGCCACCTGTCCTACAGGTTTATCGAGCAACGATTCTCCAGGCCCTCGCAGTCACTCGAGTCGAGAGTGGCTCCACAATGCACCTAGTGATCGGCTGAACACCCGCGTGCAATCGGGGCGCGCGGGACGATGGCCCGCACTAAGAGCCGTAACGTGGATACCAAGCCGCCTCAATGGGGCGGCCTTGTCCTTGCGCTGAGCATCTGCAGTCTCACGAATCCGTCCGCTCGACTCCCCAGAACCCGTACGCGTACGGGCTCCATTTGCGTGCGCAGTAAGCTGATAGCCAGCGCGCGATGCATCGGATCGCCCGGTCGGACAGTGCGCCCGCCTATCGACGCGGCGCTTCTGGAGTCGATCCAGATCTCTTTGAGATCCGAATTGGGGGAGCGATCACGCCGAAATTGCGCCAGGCAACTACTGAGTAGCTAGCAATGGCGAGCGTTGCTGGTGCCGGAAGTGGGACTCGAACCCACACGCTTTTAAGGGCGGCGGATTTTGAGTCCGCTGCGTCTACCGATTCCGCCATTCCGGCGCGGCCGTGCAGTATAGCCGAGGGGCGGGCCTGCGACAGCGGTTACAGGCTCAATCCGCCGAAGCGGGCCATGGCGGCGGCGAAGACGAAGATCGCGGCCAGCAGGACCAGTTCGAAGCGGACGATGGCGCGCATGCGGGCGGTTTCGGAGGCGTCGGGCAGGAAGATCGGGTTCGCCGCCAGCGCCTTGCGCCAGCGCAGGAAACGTACCGTGGGCAGGATCGAGAGCAGACCGACCAGCACGAAGGCGCCCATCTTGGCGTGGAACCACGGGTTGTGCAGGTAGAAGTCGTAACCCTTGATGCCGAAGGCGACGCGGCAGATTCCCACGGCGATCAGCGCCATGGCACTGAGGCCGTACCCCATGTCGATGCCCGCCAGGCGCTGGAGCGTGGGGCGGTCGAGCGTGCCTCGCAACAGGACGGACTCGGCCACGAGCATCGCGACCAGGCCGAAGACGAGCAGGTGGTGCAGCGACGCGAGGATGAAATCGGTCAGCACGTGGGGCACTCCTGATGATGAATGCGCCCAACGCTAATGCCACCGCACGGCACCGCCAAGGTGCCGAAGGTCAGGAATGTGACGTGGACGGGCGTTTGCCCGTCCCGGTCAGGCGGCTTCGTCGGTGCGAAGCGTCTTGGCGACGCGCGAGAACCATTCGCCCTGTTCCGGCACGAACGTCGCGCACGACTCCATCGCGGCCTTGTAGATGTGCAGCGAAACGGCCACGGCGTCGGAGCTCATGTTGCGGATCGTGTGGTATTCGTGCGGCGGAATCAGGCTGCCCGCGCTGCCGGGGCCGGCATGCATGCCGCCCGCGGCGCGGAAGCGGAAGCGGTCGCCTTCACGTTCAAGCAGCTCGTACTGGGTGATCTCGAGTTCGCCGTCCCACACGCCTTCCACGCACCACAGGCCGCAATGATCGTGGACGGGCGTGCCCTGGCCGGGGCCCCACGTCATCGCGACGACGCTGTAGCCGTGATCCGGGCTGCGGTAGAGCTCGCGACGGGCGTAGTGGTCGGAGATGGGCTCGTGAACGCAGGCCGGAAGCTGCACATCGCGGTCGCGGATCATGCCGCACAGCGTGGTGCGCAGCGCGGCGGTGACCGCATGTTCGTCGCCCGCGGCGACCGCGGCGTCGATGGCGGCGACCAGCTTGTCGTGGCCGGGAAAGTGCAGGTCGGGCAGCGTATCGGAGGCGTTCATGGGGCAATTCTACCGCGCGCCCCGGGCCGGCTTTCTTGCGTTGCGTCAATCCGTGACGGTACGCCCGACGGCCGCGCCTAGAGTGCGTTCAGGAAGGCCGACACCGCCGGACCGAACCGGGCGATGTCCACCAGGAAGGCATCGTGCCCCTGCGGCGAGGGCAGCGGCACGAAGGTGGCGTCCGCACCGCCGGCCCGCAGCCCTTCGGCGATTTCTTCCTGCTGCTGCAGCGGGAAAAGGATGTCGGTGTGCACGCCGATCGCCAGCGCTTTCTCGACCCGGATGCTGGCAAGTCCCGAACGCGTGTCGGCGTCGCCATTCGAACGCGACGCGCAGTATTCGCCGATGTCGAACCAGTCCATCGACCGGCTGAGGTAGAGATAGCAATTGGGGTCGAACCGCCGCACGAAGCGTCGTGCGTGGCCTTCCAGGTAGCTTTCGACTTCGAACTCCAGGCCGAAGGGATCTTCGTCGGCGCGGTCGGAATCCAGTCGCACGCGGCCGAAGCGGCCGTCCCATTCCAGCGCCGAGCGATACGTGATGACGCCCAGCTTGCGCGCCATGCGCATGCCCGATTCCGGGTAGTGCGCGTCGTCGTACTGGCCGTGGTTCCAGTTCGGATCGAGCCGGATCGCCTCGCGCTGCAGCGAGCGGATCGCGATGGAGAACGGCAATGCCTTCGCCGCGCCGGAAATGTTGATGTGGTGTCGCGCCAGCCCCGGGTGGCGCAGCAGGAATGCCAGCGCCGTCATGCCGCCCATCGAATTGCCGATCAGGCACGCGAGGCGATCCACGCCGAGTCCGCGCACGAGGTGCGCTGCGGCATCGGCGCCGTCTTCCACGGACAGGTCGGGGAAATCGAGGCGATACAGGTTGCCCGTGTCGGGATTGATCGACGCCGGCCCCGTCGACCCTTTGCAGCTGCCCAGCGAATTGACGCAGACCACGAACCAGCGGTTCGTGTCGATGGGCTTGCCGGGGCCGAGCATCGCCTCCCACCAGCCTGGTTCCGGATTGCCTTCGTTGCTCGCCGCGTGCGCGTCCGGAGAGAGACCGGTGACGATCAGCACCGCGTTGTCGCGCGCTGCGTTGAGGGTGCCCCAGGTTTCGTATGCGACGCGGGCGCCATGCAGTTCGCCGCCGCGCTTCATCGGGAACGGGGAGGGCAGGTCGAACCAGCGCGTGCCGGGCGGGATGAATTCAGTCATGGTCCAAGCTTAAACGTCCCGACGGGGCGAGGGCATCACCGTCCTGCCTGCCGGCATGTCGGAAAAACCGCTTCCTCGCACCCGCCGATGTCGTGTACGTCAGGGACGAACCGAGTCGATCACCACCTCGACCACGCCCGACTTGTCCGACGCCTTCGCCTTCGCTTCCAGGTCGCCGGACTGCGGCATCGCATTGCCGCTGGCCGAAATGCGCGCAAGCACGTCGACGGTGTCGAGCTGCGAGAGCTTCATTGTCGGCATCGGGCTGTCGCCATCGTCGAGCACGACCTCACGCGGGAAATCCGTGGCCGCCAGCTTCTCGACCGCGACCGGCATCGGCGGGCCGCCGGACTGGCGCGCGATGACGAACAGCGTCGCATCGGGCGGGATCTTCGCGGCCAGCTCCGGCGCGACCGTCACCTTCACCTTCAGGCCGCCTTGCGCAGGCGATGCAGCCGACGGGGACGCCGCGGCCGGCAACGGCGGAAGCCCGGCCTCGGCGCGCGCGGCGTCGATCTGCGCACGCAGCGGCGCGGCCGCGGCAGCATCGACGACCGTCAGCAGCGGTTCCCACGTGCGCGCAGCTTCCGCCGGCTGCGACGCCTGGCGCTGGGCGATGCCCAGGAACCAGCGAGAGCGCTGGTGCATCGGCTGCAGTTCGATTGCGTGGCGCAGCATCGCGACGCCTTCGGCATCGAAGCGGCGTTCGGGCGTCGCCAGGGCGCGCATCTCGGCGGTTTCGGCCAGCAGGTCCGGATCGTCCGGCATCAGTTTCAACGCATGCGTAAGCGCCTGCGCGGCCTTCGCGCTGTCGCCCTGCGCGATGTAGGCGCGGCCGAGCAGTCGCCAGCCTTCGACCTGGTTGGGATCGCGCTGCAGTTCGCCTTCGAGCTTGGCGATGGCGTCCTCCAGCGTCTTGGGCATTTCACGCTGCGCGGTGTCCAGCGCGGCCGGCGTACCGATGGCGAGGTAGGTCATCGCGGTGGCGAGCGTCAGCCCGGCGATCACCGCAATGCCCGCCACGCGTCGCGTGCGCCACAGCGGGCGCAGCACGTAAGCCAGTGTCAGCACGGCCAGCACGAGGCCGGCGATCACGAATCCCCACGTCGTACCGCCCATCACCACTCCTGCTCTTCATTGCGATCGTCCGCCGCCTGTGCGGACGGACGCGAGCGCCGGCGAACCGCGCCCGCCACGACGATGCCGCCGGCAAGCAGCACCAGCGCCGGCCCGAACCACAGCAGCCACGTCTTGCTTTCGACCTGCGGTCGGTACAGCACGAACTCGCCGTAACGCGCGACGAGGAAATCCTTGATCTCCGCGTCGGTCTTGCCCTTGCGCATCAGTTCCAGCACTTCGCGGCGAAGGTCCACCGCGATCTGCGCGTTGGAATCGGCCAGCGACTGGTTCTGGCACATCACGCAGCGAAGCTCGCTCACCAGCGCATGGAAGCGCTTTTCTTCCGCGGTGTCGGCGAAGCTCAGCGGCGTGGCGTCGGTGGCGACCTGCGCGAACGCCGGGGCGTTCGACAGCATCAGCACGAAGGCGAGCAGCAGTGCGCGCATCACAGCGACGCGCCCCTGGCGTCGATCTGCGCCAGCTTCGGCAGCAGTTCGTCCTTGATCACCTCGTCGGTGAGCGGGCCGACGTACTTCCAGCGGATCGTGCCGCTCGCGTCGACCAGGAAGGTTTCCGGCGCGCCGTAGATGCCCCAGTCGATCGCGGCCTTGCCGTCGTAATCGGTGAGGACCATCAGGTACGGATTGCCGAACTGTTCCAGCCAGCGCAACGCGTCGGCGTGTTCGTCCTTCCAGTTGAAGCCGATCACGCGCACGCGCTTGGTTTCGGCGAAGCGCGTGAGCACCGGGTGTTCGTCACGGCACGCCGGGCACCAGCTGCCCCACACGTTCAGCAGGTACGGCGCGCCGCGCAGGTCCTTGTCGGTGACCAGGCGGCCGGCCTCGTGCAGCACCGGCAGGCGGAACGCGGGCGCGGGCTTGCCGATCAACGGCGAGGGCAGGGCGTCGCGATTGGGATTGCGGCTGAGCAGCACGCCGGCGAAAAGCAGAACGCCCAGCGCGGCGACCACCGCCAGCGGAATCCAGCGCATCGTCGAGTTGCGCGCCGTGTTGCCGGAAGACGAATCGCTCATCGTGCGGGCTCCGGCGTCGGTTCGTTAGCGGGCAGCGACTCGCGCACCTGCGCGACGCGGCGGAAACGCCGGTCCGTCGCCGTCACGAAACCGCCCAGCATCATCAGCAGCGCGCCGGCCCAGATCCACCGCACGAACGGCTTGATGTGCACGCGCAGTGCCCACGAGTCGTTGCCGAGCGGTTCTCCCAGCGCGACGTACAGATCGCGGATGACGCCGCGTGCGATCGCCGCCTCGGTCATCACCTGGCCGCCGCTGGCGTAGGCGCGCTTTTCAGGATGCATCACGGTGAACGGCTTGCCATCCTTGAACACGGTGACGGTGCCGCGGTCGGCTTCGTAGTTCGGCCCCTGCGAATGCGCGGCGCCGTCGAAGCGGAACGAATAGCCGCCCAACTCGACCGACTGGCCCTGCGCGACGGCAAGCTCGCGCTGCGTCGTCAGGCCTTCGGTCAGCAGCGCGCCGACCAGGAACACCGCGACACCGAAGTGCGCGAGCGTCATGCCGAGCATCTCGGCGGTGAAGCGCTGGCCGCTGCTCTGGCTGCGCACGCGCGTCCACACGAAGCGCGCCGTGCCGAACATCACCCACGCCGCACCGAACACGCCGGCGGCGACCTTGACCGGTCCTTGCGGTGCCATGAAGTACGCGATGAGCGCGAGCACGAGCGCCAACCCCGCCCACGGCAGCAACATCGCCAGCGGCTTGGACACCTGCTCACGCTGCCAGCGCGTGATCGGGCCGAACGGCAGCAGCAGCACCAGCGGCGCCATCAACAGCACGAACATCAGTGCGAAGTACGGCGGGCCGACGGAAATCTTGCCCAGCTCCAGCGCGTCGGCGAGCAGCGGATAGAGCGTGCCGAGCAGCACCATCGCGCAGGCGGTCGACAGCAGCAGGTTGTTGGCCAGCAGCAGCGTCTCGCGCGAGAACAGCTCGAACGGCTTGCCGGCATCGTCCGAAGACGGCGCCTTCAGCGCGTACAGCAGCAGCGAACCGCCGACGACGATGCCGAGGAAGATGAGGATGAACAATCCGCGCGCCGGATCGGCGGCGAACGCATGCACGCTGGTCAGCACGCCCGATCGCACCAGGAACGTGCCCAGCAGCGACAGCGAGAACGTGGCGATCGCCAGCAGCAAAGTCCAGCCGCGGAAGCTGCCGCGCTTCTCGGTTACCGCCTGCGAATGCAACAACGCCGCGCCAGCGAGCCACGGCATGAAGCTCGCGTTCTCGACCGGATCCCAGAACCACCATCCGCCCCAGCCCAGTTCGTAATACGCCCACCACGAACCGAGCGCGATGCCGAGCGTCAGGAACGCCCACGCGACGTTCGTCCACGGACGCGTCCAGCGCAGCCAGCGCGCATCGATCTTGCCGTCGAGCAGCGCGGCGATCGCGAACGCGAACGGCACCGAGAACCCCACGTAGCCCAGGTACAGCATCGGCGGATGGATGATCATCCCCGGGTCCTGCAGCAGCGGATTGAGGTCGCGACCTTCGGCCGCCGCGGGCAGCAGGCGCAGGAACGGATTGCTGGTGAAGATCAGGAAGGCGAGGAAGCCGGCGCTCACCAGTCCCATCACGCCGAGCACGCGCGCGATGACGGTCTCGGGCAGGCTGCGCGAGAAGCGCGCCACCGCGCCGGTCCATACCGCCAGGATCAGCGCCCACAGCAGCAGCGAGCCTTCGTGCGCGCCCCACACCGCGGTGTAGCGGTACATCAGCGGTAGCAGCGAGTTGCTGTTCTCGGCGACATAGAGCAGCGAGAAATCCTGCGTCACGAAGCCGTGCGTGAGGATCACGAACGCGAAGCCCACCAACGCCAGCTGCGCGTACGCGGCCGGCCGCGCGACCGCCATCCACGGCGCGACGCCGCGCTGCGCGCCGGCCAGCGGCAGCGCCGCCTGCAGCACCGACACCAGCAGCGCGAGGATCAGCGCGACCTGCCCGATTTCGCCCAGCACTTACTTGGCTTCCTGCGCTGCGCCGGCGCCGCCCGGTGCGGCGACGTCGTGCTTCTTGTGCGCCATGCCCATCTTGTCGGCGACTTCCTTCGGCATGTAGTTCTCGTCGTGCTTGGCGAGGATGGTTTCGGCCACGAACACGCCGTTCTCCATGCGTCCGGTGGCGACCACAGCCTGCTTCTCGCGGAAGAGGTCGGGGAGGATGCCGGTGTACTTCACGGGCATCTGCGCGTCGCCGTCGGTGACGCGGAAGGTGGCATCGAGCGAGCCCGGCGCGCGCTTGAACGAATCGGCCGCGACCATGCCGCCCAGGCGGAACCGCGCCTGTCCGCCGGCTTCACCGCGGATCACTTCGCTGGGCGTGTAGAGGTAGGCGATGTTGCGCTGCAGGGCCATCGCGACGAGCGTGGTGGCGATGCCGGCGGCCACGACCAGGGCGATGACCCAGAGCAGGCGGCGGCGACGGACGGGATTCATGCGGAAAGCGCTCTCGAAAGGGTTCAGCTAGCGGGTCAGTTCGGTGTCGCGGCCCGGACGGGCGGCCTCGCGTGCGGCACGCAGGCGTGCGCCGCGCAACTCGCGACGGATCTGCAGTTTCGTGCTGACGAAATCCCAGCCCAGCACGATCACGAATACCGCGTAGGCGGCGATCACGTAGTTGAGGTAGCTCATGCGCGCGACTCCTGTGCCGGCTTGCCCTGGGTGAGCGAAGCGACCCAGCCCTTGCCGCTTTCGCGACGCAGGTTGTCGGCACGCGCGCGCGACAGCAGCGCACCGACGAACCACAGCTTGGTGCCGATGACCATCCAGATCAGCGGGCCGTACATCGACGGGTCCATCTTCGACTGGCCGAAGAGGTTGATCGTCTGGCCCTGGTGCAGCGAGTTCCACCACACCACCGAATAGCGGATCACCGGCAGCAGCGCGATGCCGACGATCGCCAGCAGCCCGGCGGCGCGCGCGGCGGCGCGGCGGTCGTCGATGGCGTTGTACAGGCCGATCACGCCCAGGTAGAGGAACAGCAGGATCAGTTCCGTCGTCAGGCGCGGATCCCAGTCCCACCACGTGCCCCACATCGGCTTGCCCCAGATGGAGCCGGTCAGCAGGGTGATGAGCGTGAAGGCGGCGCCGATCGGCGCGCAGGCCATGGCGAGGATCTCGCACAGCTTGATCCGCCACACCAGCGCGATGGCCGCGTACACCGCCATCAGTCCGAAGACGGCCATGCTCATCCATGCGCTGGGCACGTGGATGTAGAGGATGCGGAAGCTGTCGCCCTGCTGGTAATCGGCCGGCACCTGGAACAGCGCGCCGTACAGGCCCCACGCCATCACCAGCAGGCCCAGGCCGTAGCCCCAGGGGGCCCAACGTGCCGCGAAGCGGTCGAAGTACGGGGGCGATCCGAGTTTGTGGAACCAGCGGATGATCGGGTTCATCTGTTTCTCAGCCCGGTCCGGCCGGTCGGCCGGACAGTGGCGGTTGCGGCGGATTGTCGCGTCGGCCGGGAAGACGGCCCTTGATCTGGCTCAAAGCGTCCGTGCGGTCTTCCGTCGAACTCAGCTCAGTGCGATGCGGATCGCGGCGGCCGCGGCCAGCGGGGCCAGGACCAGCGCCACCGCCAGTCCGGCTCCGAGCAGCAGCAGCGCCCCGGTCGGATCCAGCCCCTGCGCCGAGGCAGCCACGCTGCCCGCGCCGAACACCAGCACCGGCACGTACAACGGCAGCGCCAGCAAGGCCACGAGTATACCGGAGCGTCGCATCCCGACCGTCAGGGCCGCGACCACCGCGCCGATGAGGCTCAGCAACGGCGTGCCCAGCGCCAGGGACGTCATCAGCACGCCCAGTTCGCTGTGCGGCAGATACAGCAGCTCGCCCAGGAAAGGCGTGGCGATGAGCAGCGGCAGCGCGGTCGTCGCCCAGTGCATGAAGGTGCGCACCCCGACCAACCAGGCCAGCGGTACCGGGGCGAGCATCCATTGCTCCAGCGACCCATCCTCGGCATCGCCGCGGAACAGCGTGTCCAGCGACAGCAGCCCGGCCAGCAGGACCGCCAGCCACATCACCGCGGCGGCGACCTTCGAAAGCGCCGTCTTTTCGCCACCCAGCGCCAGCGCGAACAGGACGACCACCAGCAGCGCGAACAAGGCCGGCTGCAGCGCATCGCCACGGCGGCGCCACAGCAGCCGCGCATCGCGGGCGAGCAGGGCGCGCGCGGCGCCGGCCAGGCTTGGCGTGGTGGAGGCGGTCATGCGACGGCCCCTTTGCTCAGCACCAGCATGCGCGTGCGCACCGGGGGGGCGGCGTACGCGCCGTGGGTGGTGACCAGCGCGGCGCCGCCTTCGCGAAGGTGCGCCTGGACCATGCGGTTCACCAGTTCGATGCCTTCCAGGTCGAGATTCGCGTACGGCTCGTCCAGCAGCCACAGCGGCGCCGGCGACATCCACAGCCGGGCGAGCCCGAGCCGCTTCTTCTGGCCGGCCGAAAGCTGGCGGGCGAGGGCGTCCTCGTAACCGGCCAGGCCGACGATGGACAGGGCATTGCCGGGCAACTGGGCGCGACGACGACCCTGCAGGCCGCACAGGAAGTCGAGGTTTTCCATCGCGCTCAGGTCGGCCTTCAGCCCCGGAAGGTGGCTGAGATAGGCGATGGCGCGGGCGCGGCGGGCATGACCGGCGGGTTCGCCGTCGAGGTCGACCTCGCCCCCGTCGGCGCGAAGCAGGCCGGCCAGCACGCGCAGCAGCGTGGTCTTGCCGGCGCCGTTGTCGCCCTGGACGAGCAGCGCCTCCCCGGCATCGACGGTGAAATCGAGCGGGCCGAACACCGGCTCGTCGTTGCGCGCGAATCGCAGGCCGCGTGCGGCCAGCAGCGGCGGGGCGGGACGGTCGTTGGGCGTCATCGGGAAGGCTGGACGGGCGTCGCCGCGAAGGTCGGCCATTCTATGCGGTTCGCGAAAGCGGCCGCTTGCCGGCGTCGGGCGACGGCGCGATGCATCGATATCGAGATCAGCCGGGCGTCCAGTCCGTATGCGCGGCGGCACCGCCGGCCGGCCGGGCGGTCAGCATGCGCAGCCGCACCGGTTCGCCGGCAGCCCAGTCGAGCACGCCCGCCTGGCCGAATTCCAGCGCCAGGCGCAGCACCGCGTCCACGTCGAGGTCCGCGACCAGCCAGCCCGGTTCGCGCCAGCGGCCATGGGGGTCCTGCGCCCAGGCGGCATGGCGCGTGGCGCGCAGTTCGTCCAGTTGCATCACCAGCAGGGCGTCGGCCGCTTCGTTGGCGCCGTCCGAACGCGGCTGCGAGGCGGGATTCCACGCGGTGATGAAGACGTAGCGCGAGGCCGGGGCATAGGCCTCCAGGTCGAGCGCGGGCTCGCCCACGCGCAGCGGCAGGGAGTCGCCATCGAGCAGCACCACGTACTCCGCGGCGGCGTAGGCGCTGGCAAGCTCGGCGGCGTCGACGATCTGCAGTTCACGCATGGGCCCAGTGTCCATGCCACGCATGACCGGTGCAATCGGCCGGGGCGACGACACCGGTCGCGGCCGGAGGATGCACAGATGAGCGTTCGTCATGACGCCGCCGCGCCCGCGTCCTTACACTTGGCGGTCCGCAACCCCACGTCGAGCTTCCCCCGCGATGACCCTGCAAACCAAACTGCCGAAGGTCGGTACGACCATCTTCACCGTCATGTCGCAACTGGCGATGGAGCACGACGCGGTCAACCTCGGCCAGGGCTTCCCGGACTTCAACGTGCCCGAGCGCCTGATCGAAGCGCTCGACCGCGCCATGCGCGAGGGCAAGAACCAGTACGCGCCGATGACCGGCATTCCCGCGCTGCGCCAGGCCATCGCCGACAAGACGCAGCGCTGCTACGGCCATCGTCCCGACGCGGATACCGAGGTGACCGTCGTCTCCGGCGCGAGCGAGGCGATCTTCGACGCCGTTGCCGCCGTGGTGCGCCCGGGCGAGGAAGTGATCGTGCTCGATCCCTGCTACGACTCCTACGAGCCGGCGATCGACCTGGCCGGCGGCCGCGCCGTGCACGTGCCGCTGGACCCTGCGACCTTCGCGCCGGACTGGGCGAAGGTGCGCGCCGCGGTCACGCCGAAGACGCGCCTGCTGATGATCAACTCGCCGCACAACCCGTCGGGTGCGATGTTCGACGAGAACGACATCGCCCAGCTCACCGCACTGCTGCGCGACACCGGCATCTGGCTGCTGTCGGACGAGGTGTACGAGCACATCGTGTTCGACGGCCGTCGCCACGAATCCGTGCTGCGCTATCCGGAACTGCGCGATCGCGCGTTCGTCGTGTCCAGTTTCGGCAAGACCTACCATTGCACAGGCTGGAAGGTCGGTTACTGCATCGCACCGCCGCTGCTGTCGGCGGAACTGCGCAAGGTGCACCAGTACAACACCTTCTGCACCTTCGCCCCGGCGCAGTGGGCATTCGCCGAAATGATCCAGGCCGAACCGGAGCATTACGAACAGCTCGGCGCGTTCTACGAAGCCAAGCGCGACCGCTTCCGCGAACAGCTGCTTACCACGCGCCTGAAGCCGCTGCCGGTGCCGGGCGGGTATTTCCAGCTCGTCGATTACTCCGACGTGAGCGACCTGGACGATGCCGCGTTCTGTCGCTGGCTGACGGTGGACAAAGGCGTCGCCGCGATCCCGCTGTCGCCGTTCTACGAATCGCCGCCTGCGGGCCAGCGCCTGGCGCGGTTGTGCTTCGCGAAGAACGAGGCGACGCTGGACAAGGCGATCGAGCGGTTGCAGAAGCTGTAGATGTCATTCCCGCGAAGGCGGGAATCCATGCCTCAGGCGCGCCACCTCGTCCGACGGGCGTGACACGTCGGACAGTTGGATCCCCGCTTTCGCGGGGATGACGGCAACAAGATGAAATTCCCGACACGATATCGCGAGCTTCCATGAACGACCTGCGCGTCACCCTCGTCCAAGGCGACACCCGCTGGCACGACCCTGCCGGCAATCGCGATTACTACGGCCGCCTCATCGCGCCGCTGCGTGGCACGACGGATCTGGTGATCCTTCCGGAGACCTTCACCAGCGGGTTCTCGAACGAGGCCATCGGCAACGCAGAGACGATGCAGGGCGCCACGGTGGAATGGATCCGCGAACAGGCCGCGCGCCTGGACGCCGCGGTCACCGGCAGCGTGCAGCTGCGCGACGGCGAGGGCGTCTACAACCGTCTGCTGTTCGCCACGCCCGACGGCGCGCTGAGCACGTACGACAAGCGCCACCTGTTCCGCTACGCGCGCGAACACGAGCGCTACGCCGCCGGTCGCGATCGCCTCACGCTCGACTGGCGCGGCTGGCGCATCTGCCCGCTGGTCTGCTACGACCTGCGCTTCCCGGTGTTCTCGCGCAATCGCTTCGACGTGGAGCGCGCCGGGCAGCTCGATTTCGACCTGATGCTCTTCGTGGCCAACTGGCCGTCCGCGCGTGCGTATCCGTGGAAGACGCTGCTGCGTGCGCGTGCGATCGAGAACCTGTGTTACGTGGCCGCGGTGAACCGCGTCGGCAACGACGGCAACGGCCTGCATTACGCGGGCGACAGCGCGGTGATCGACTTCGTGGGCCAGCCAGTGACCGAATGCGCCGACGTTGAAACCGTCGTCACCGTGACGCTGTCCGCGGCGGATCTGGCCGCCCATCGCGAGCGCTTCCCGGCGATGCTGGACGCGGATGCGTTCGAATTGAGGTGAAGCGGGAACGGTTCCCGCTCCACCGTTCCCGCTTCATCGCATCGCACAACGGGCGTACACTGGCCAAGCCGCATCCCATGCGGCCTGCGTCATCTTGAAGCCGCATCCGCGGCGCGTTTCACTGACTACGACCGATGCCCCGCGCGCCGCACTGCGTCGCGACGCGCCCGGCCTCCGATTCAGGAGCCCGTGCCATGTCGTCTGAAGCCCTCTCTCCGCGTCTGCAGGAATTCCTGTCCTCCAATCATGTCCACTACGACACGATGACGCACCCGCATGCGTTCACCGCGCGCGACACCGCGGCAAGCGCCCATATCGACAGCCACGAGATGGTGAAGACCGTCATGGTGCGGCTGGATGGAAAGCTGGCGATGGCCGTCCTGCCGTCCGACGAGTGGCTCGACCTCGCGCAGCTGCGCAAGGTCAGTGGTGCGCGCGAAGTCGCGCTGGCGACCGAGTCCGACTTCAAGGACCGCTTCCCCGAATGCGAAGTTGGCGCGATGCCGCCCTTCGGCAACCTCTATGCGATGGACGTGTTTGCCGCCGCGAGCCTGGCCGAAGACGATGACATCGCCTTCAACGCCGGCTCGCACCGCGAGCTGATCCGCATGGGCTGGGACGACTTCGCGCGCCTGGTGCATCCACGCATGGTGGAGCTGACGCGGCGGCATTGAACGGCGGCGGCTTGGTCGTTCTCGACCTGCGGCAACGTTTGTTCACCCGCTCGCCTTCGTTACCCCGCACCCCAACCCCTCTCCCGGTGGGAGAGGGGCTTTATCGATCGCACCGTTCTTCGCGTCACTGCTCCTTCACCTGACTTTGGCGCCCACCTTGGCTAAGTGCGGGCATGAACAGCGCCGCCAGGGAGTCAGGCCCCGTCCGCCAGGCATGGCAGCGACTGCCGCCGCGCGCTCGCACGTGGAGCGTGCGCATCGCACTCGCCATCGCGCTGCTCTACGCACTCTACGTCGTTGCCGGCAACGTGTTCATCAACACGCCGCTTGGCGAATGGGTGGCCAACCGCAAGCCTGAGAAATTCCAGATCCAGTGGGGCGGTGGCTACACGTTCTGGCCGGGGCACGCGACCGTGCACGACGTAAAGATGAAAGGCCACGTCAACCGCACGTACTGGTCGGTCAACGCGGACAAGGCCAGCGGCCGCGTCGCGATCTGGCCGCTGCTGCGCAAGCAGGTGCGCGTGCCCGAAGTGATCGCCGACGGCGTCACCGGCGGCGTGGACATGAAGGGTGAACGCAAACCGCCGCCGCAGGCGCGTCCCGGCGGATGGGTGTTGCAGTTCGATCGCATCGTCAGCGACTCCATCCGCGGTGGGCATTTCGGCGATCTCTCGCTCGAAGGCAACGGCCGCGCCGTCGTCGGGTTCTACAAACAGTTGCGCGGCGGCGCGCTGGAGCTGATGCCGTCCACCGCGCATTTCGACGGTGCACGGCTGCATTCTGGCAAGGAGGAGCTGCTGCGCGACGGCCGCCTCGACGCGCGCTTCGCCATCGCAAGGCACGTGCGCGCGCAGGCGCCCGGCATCCGCAAGCTGTTGCTCACCGACGCCGCGCTCGAACTGGACGGCAAGGCATCGGCGTTGAGGGTGGACGTGGACCCGCAAGGGAAAATCACGCTGACCAACGTGCCGGGCGAAGGCAAGGCGCAGGTGAAGCTGGGCCTTGCGCGCGGCGAAGTGACGCCCGGTAGCCGGGTGCGCAGGAACGTGCCGGTGAGCGGTCGCGATGCCACCGGCGCCGCGCATCGCAGCGCGCTGGACATCGCGCTCGACGTGGATCGCGATATCCACTTCGTTGCGAAAACGCCTGCTCAGGACACCGGCCGCATCTCGCTCGACGCCGACCTGGTCGTGCGCGGCACGAAGATCCCACTGGCGGCGCCGCAGCAAAGCCTGAAGGAGCTTTTGCCGCGCAGTTCGGGGCACGTCGTCGGGCGTTGGCATTTCGCTTCGATGAGTTGGCTGGCCCGGTTCTTCACGAACGCGCCGTGGTTGTCGCTGGACGGCTCGGGCCTGGTCGATGCCGACGTGCGCGTGGTTGAGGGAAAAGTGGCCGGCGGCAGTCGTGTCGCGGTGCCCGAAGTCGAGGCGGTCGCGCACGTGATGGGCAACCGCATCCGCGGCGTCGCGAGCGCCAATGCGCAGCTGGACGCCGGGCCGAACGACGAACTGCTGCCGAGCCTCGATTTGCGCATGCAGCGCTTCAACATCGCAGCCGACGATTCGCCCACGCGGCCTTACATCGAAGGCAACGACCTGCATCTGTCGCTGAAGACGCCCTCCGGCGTGGAGCGCCAGGCGATGCGCCAGCCCGGCGCGATGCGCGAGCTGGGCAACGCGTTGCTGGCGCACCTCACCTTCGCAAACGCTAAGGTGCCCGACCTGCGTGCGTACAACCGCTACCTGCCCAACGATCACATCCGCTTCGACGGTGGCTCGGGCACGTTGTCGGGCGATCTGACGCTGGATGGCGCCGGCGTGATCGGGCAGGGCACGCTGGGCGTGGACGCGAAAGCCGCGCGCATGCATCTGGCCGGCCTTGCGCTGCGCACCGACATGGACACCGACCTGCGCCTGCGTCGCGCCGACATCAAGCGGCGCAACTTCAACATCGACGGCAGCCGCGTGTCGTTGAACAACGTCAGCTTCACCGAGCCGGGCGGCGAATCGCGCAGCGGCTGGTGGACGCGCATCGACCTGGATCGCGCGCGCATGGACTGGGACAAGCCGATCAGCATCGATGGCCGTGTGCGTATCGCGATGAAGGACGTCGGCTTCCTGTTGTCGATGTTCTCCAAGCAGCGCGATTACCCGAAGTGGGTGTTCAAGCTGATCGGCTCCGGCCAGGCGAACGCGAGCGCGAACGTGCAGTGGAGCGGCGACACGCTGACGCTGGACCGCGTGGTGGCCGACAACCAGCGCTATCAGGTGCTGGCGCGGCTGCGTCTGCACGGCAAGAACCGCACCGGCAGCCTGTACGCACACTGGGGTGTGCTGAGCACGGCGGTGGCGGTGAACAACGGGCAGCGCGATTTCCACGTGCTGCATGCGAAGGAGTGGTACGACGCACAGCCGGCGTTGCTGCGGTGATTGGGGATTCGGCATTAGGGATGTCGCAGCGCGAGGACACGCCGGCACCCGCGCGAGGGCACCGATGCGCGCGGCCCAGGGGCCCGCGCACCCGATAGGGGGTGTCTGCGTGCCCGTAGCAGGGCAGGCGGCTCACCTCGCGCGCCTCAGAACGTCACCGTCACCGTCACCGTGTCGGCATAGCTGCCGACCGGCGCACTCTGCACGGGCAGCTCCGCATAGATCGTATTGGTCTGCGGGGCACCGGTTCCGGTGGTCGAGACCGTGGTGGATCCGCCCGTGCCGTCGCCCCACACCTGCGTGCGACCGCTGTCGCGATAAAGCCGATAGGTGAGCGTGTCGCTCCCGCCGGAGCGTGTCATCCGGCGTTCGCTCATCGTCGCTCCGACCCCGGTGCCGGCATTGAGGCCGATCTGGTAGTTCGTGCCCGAAGGGCAGGACGTGGTGACCAGCGCCGTGGTGGTGGCGGACTGAGTGATGATGCCCCGCTGCCCGAAATCGACATTGCTGCTGCTCACCGTGCAGCTGGCGGCGATCGTCGCGGAAACGACCAACTGGAAAGACGTGGATGAGGCCTGGCCCGAGGTGGAGCAGGTCGGCGGGGAGCCGGAATAGGCGTAGTTCTGCAGCTTCCCTCCGGTGATCGTGACTGTGTAGGTGCCTGCGGGAAGTCCGGTCTGGTTCCCGAACACGACGCCGTAGAACATCTTGTCCCCGCTCGCCGCGCCTCCGCTTGTTGCCATCTGACGGTCCAGCGGGTAGTTGCCGGTCCAACTGCTTCCCCATTGCATGGACCCGCCCGGATCCCGGTACATCTCGAAGCGGAGCTTGGCGGAGCTGGGGCCCACCATGTAGCGCGGGGCGGTATCACCGTTCAGATTTGCACAGACGCTTATGTAAGGCGTGCCGAAGCCGCTGCAGCTGATGGTCCCTATTCCCATCACCGTGGTGTTGGAAGGCGTGCTGGGATCGATGGTGCCGAAGTTGACGGACGGGGTGAACGAGCAGGTCTGTGCGAAGGCCGCGCCCGTCCAGCACGCAAGCGCGCCTGCGAGTACCCACGCGAGCGCGCCGGTCGGCCTCATGGCGAGGGCACGCAACGGAACGGGCCCAGCGTCATCATCGCGTCCTCCTCGCGGAACGGGATCTGCACCGTGCATTCGGGTTCTGCTCCGACGCGCAGCTGCGTTGACGGTTGCATCTGCGGCAGGAACACCTGTCCGTCGTAACCGACGACAAGCTCCTCCCCGGTGTCGAGCACGGTGACCGGCGTGCCCGGGGCCAAGGGCTGGCCGCCTGCGTCGATCAGGATGATGGTGGCGCCGGTGTAGCGGCCGACCGGGAAGGCCGCCAGCACGCCCGAAAACACGCGAGGCGCGACATCCATGCGGTCCGCATCGACGCGCACGTCCAGCGGCAGGTCGTCGGTGCGGATCGCAATCCGGTTGGCTTGCCATGACACCAGGTCCGAAATGAGCAGGTGACCTGCGCGGTTGGTCGTACCGACCGGACGGTTCTCGTGCAGGACCGGCACGTCGGGCAGCCCGTTGGTGGAGACCAGCGCGAAGGCATCGAAGACGGTACGCGAGGCCATCAGGTCGCCGTCCATCCATACCAGTGCGCCGGATGCGAACAGCGATGCATTGTCGAACGTGAAGTCGTCGCGCGTGGAATGTTCGAGCAGCAGCGAGACATCGCCGAAGCGGCCGCGGTAATCCAGCCGTCCCATGCCGTGCCGGTAGCCGCCGTTGCCGCCGTCCAGCAGCACGTTCCAGCCGAAGCCGCCAAGATCAGGGTCCATCGACTGGTTCGCCCAGACCGTCGCCGTGCGCGCATCGCCGTAGCGGCTGACGCTGCCCGACACGCTCATGCGCCGCTCCAGCGAGATCGTCGCGCCAATGTAGATGCCCAGGGAGTCGGCGAGGTCGATGTCGCGGAACACGTTGGCGAACACGTTCACGCGTTGCCCGAACGAGCCGTTGTAGCCCAGCGAAACGATGCGCGAGCCGCCGAAGTCGGACGCGTCCTGCCGGGTGAAGGTCATCGTGACCGAGTGGCGTTGCGCGAAGGGAACGCCGAGCGCGGCGTGCACCTGCCGCCGCGGAATGCTCACGTCCTTGAGGCTGCCCAGGTCGCGATAGCCACCGTCCGCGCGCAGGCCCTGCACATCGACGTTGAAGCGCGGAGACGTGTACTGGTAGCCCAGGCCCCACTGCATGCCGTGCTGGTCGCCGTCGCTGAGGGTGGCCGATGCGCTGAGCACGCCGACGTTGCCCAGTTCGACCAGTCCGCCGATGCCCAGGTTGTACAGGCCGCGCGTGAGTTCGCTGTGCGCTTCCATCGTGAAGCGGTCGCGAAGGCCGTAACGCCACGACGCGTTCGCCGCCGGATCGTCGGCGTAATCGAACGAGCGGCTGCCGTAGTTTCGACGCGGGTAACCCACTTCCACGGAGAAGTCGGAGAGCCCGCGCGCCAGCAGGCGCGTGTCGAGGTAAAGCGGCTGGGTAAGCGAGACCTGTCTGCCCAGTGCGTCCTGGTAGACCACAGTCGCGATACCGGCGCCGGTGAGCGCGGGCGGCGTGGCGAATACGAACGGACCGCCGCTGGCGCTGCTGCTCAATTGGCGCAGACCGTTGACGTAGAGATCGACCATCGTCGGTACCACCGCGGTGCCGCCCAGCTCGGCAAAGGGGAACGTCACCAGATTCGGCCGCACATCGAAATTGCGCGAAATGCTTGCGCCGCCCAGATGGATCGCGCGCGTCCACGACAGCGACGAGGACACCTGGTCGCCGACGGTGTACGTCAACAGCGCGTCGGGGCGCGTGTATGTCCAGTAGCTGTCCTGGCGGATGTAGTCGTACTCGCCGGCCTGGACGGTGGCGTAGCCGGTGTTGACGAACACGCCCGCCGGCGAGAAAAAGCGCAACTCCGTATTCAGTACCAGGGTGCGGTTGCGTCGTTCGTACTGCCGTTCGAATTCCGCCTCGCCCAACACCGGCAAGCTGCCATACCGCGCCGAGCCCAGCAGGGGGGAATGCGGGCGACGGCCGAGCCGCTTCTCATCGAACGCCACGCGCGAGTTCTGCAGGTGCGCGGCGTAGTTGAAGACCAGCCCGGTGCCCGAACGCGCGAGCGCAGGAGGGGGCGGGGGCGCGCCCAGTTGCTGAGGCACGAGCTGGGTTTCAGGCAAGTTCAATTCGATGCGCTGCACATCCTCCAGGTAGGCGTATTCCAGGCCCGGAATCGCATCGAGCAGGATCTGGCGATCGGCGTCGAGCGGGAGATTGTCGACGCGCACGCCCAGTTCGGTCAGTTCGTCGGCGGCGATGCGCAGGCCTGCCTCGGTGCGATCCACCTGCACGATCAGACCGGTGTCGCGGCTGTTCACGAACGCCTCCAGGTAGTAGGCGCCGGCGAGCGCGGCATCCGAGGCCTGCGCGAGGCATGCGATCGGCACGAAGGCACACAGCCACCCGGCGATGAAGCGGGTGAACGCGGTCGTGCGCGTATTCGCGCGCATTCAGTGGCTCTCCCTTCCATCGCGGTGCGGGCCGTCGTCCACGGCGGCCCGCTCGCCGGATGGTTACAGGTCGACCTTGATCGGTTGTCCGTTGAGCATCGCGGTCACCCGCACGGGTTTGCCGCCCGCGGCGGCGTTGGCGGGGACGGGCACCGTCCATTGCATCGTCCGTCCGGCCAACACGTACCCCAGCAGGCCACCCACCGCCGGCGTGGACTTGCCATCGGCGTGTTCGAGCATCACCTCCGACGCCTGCATGTGCGTGTCGCCCTTGTTCTGCGCGTTGAGCGTCAGGGTGTTGCCGGTGATGTGCGCGGTCAGGGTGACCTGGCCCGGTGGCATCGTCGCCTTGGGCATCACGAACACTGGCACCGAGTAGCGCATCTGCACGGCCACGCCGATGTTGGGCGCGAGCTTGGCGTCGGGGATCTCGTCGATGATCAGGCGATAGCTTTCCTCGGCCGTGATCGCGGATTTGTCCACGCGCACCACGCGGATCGACTGCGTCTGTTTCGGCGCGAGCGTGGCCATGGGCGGGCTTGCGACGAGCTTCTGCGTCGGCGTCAGGCGATCCTCGTTGCCGCTCTGGTCCCACGCGAACACGCGCACCTGCGCGCGGATCGGCGTGTCGCCTTCATTGGTGATGGTCAGCACCGCGGTGGCCTTGCCGGGGCCCAGCGTGATGGTGGTGGGCATGACGTGGATGGAGCCGGCAAATGCATTGCCGGCAAATGCAAGGGCCGTGGTCAATACCGCGATGCACAGGCAGGTGAGCTTCATGGCGTCTCTCCGTACAGCAGATCGGGATGCAGGCGGGCGCACGGCCCGCGCGGCGAACAAGTGATCGCAGCGACACCCTCAATAGGTGATGGTGAGGGTGACGGTGCTGGCGTAGCTGCCCACGGCCGGTGCGGTCTGCGGAGGGATGCGCGCATAGACGGTGTAGTTGCTGTTGCTGCCGGTACCGGTCCCGCCCTGCGTGTCGCTGCCGACCGTGTTGCCCCAGTTCTGCGTACGCCCGGCGTCGCGGAACAGCTGGTACTTCAGCGAACCGCCGCCGCCGCTGGCCATGCGCCGGTCGGTGATGGTGGAACCGGCGCCGGTGCCCGGATCCAGCGACAGCGAGTACGTCGTGCCGGGCGTGCAGGCGACGGTCATCGTGCTGGTGGTGTCGGTGTTGGCCGTCATCACGCCGACGGTGCCGAAATCGATGTTCGGCGCGCTGATGATGGTGCAGTCGCTCACCATCGTGGCCAGCACCTGGAAGGTCGCCGTCTTGGTGGCGGCGGTGGTCGTCGCGGGGGCGAGGGCGGCGAGGGCGATCGTTGCCAGGCACAGTGACTTGGGTGCGTGCGCGTGAAGCATGGCCAATCTCCTGTGGTGTGGTGACGCTGCCGGCGCCGATGCCGGCCGGATGTCAGAAGGTGACGAGTACGAGGACGCGATCTGCTTGTCGATCGGCACGAACGGACGCGGCCGAACGCTCCACCGACAGCGCGTGTGGTGCGGACGGCGAGCAGCTGACCTGAAGGCGGTCGGTGGCGCGCACGGGGATGGGGCTGATGTTCGCGTGCGCCGACGGCGTCGTCCGCATGTGGCACGAGGCTTCGACGGTCGCGGTGACCTGGAACGTCGCGCTTCGCGTGGCCGCCGGCGCCGCCCATGCGAACACCAGCGTGCTCGCGATCGCGCACGCCCACATCCTGCACATCAGTGCCATGGCCGATCTCCCGGCTTGTCGTCCGGTAGGCGGCCGAGGTAGTCGACGAGACATGGCCGCCGCATGCTCGCCGCTCAAGTTTTTTATCGCGCGCGTTCAGCGACGGTGAAATGGCGTGAAATCCGCACGCTCAGTCGGGCGCCCGGCGACGAACGGCGGGCATCGCCATCCGTCCCGTCGCGACAAATACATCGACACAGAAAACATCGGCACAAAAAGAAACAGGGCGCCTGGGCGCCCTGTGTTCTCTCATGACTTCACGGATCAGCCGCGAGGACCGCGACCGCCACCGGGACGTCCCCCACCGCGCGGACCGCCGGGACGCGGACCGCCGCCGCCCGGACCACCGGGGCCGCCGGAGCGGTTGCCGCCCGGACGGTTGCCGCCGGGCCTGCCGCCTGCCGGCTTCGGACCGCCCGGACGACCGCCCGGACGCGGCGCGCGCGGCTTGTCGCCGTACGGATTGAAGCTGCCGGGATTGGCGTGGTCGGACGGGAAGCTCGGCGCGTTGCCCGGATGTCCGTAAGGACGCGAGCTGCGCTGGCCCTGACCCTGGCCCTGACCGCCGCCCGGACCACGGCGCTCGCCGCCATAGCCACCACCGCCGCCGGTGCGCTCGCCACCGAAGCCGCCTTCGCGACGCGGACCGCGCTCGCCATGCGCGCCGCCGCCACCCGGACCGCGGCTACCGCCGCCCGGACCACGACCGCCGCCGCCCGGACCGCCTGCACCGCGCGGCTTGTCGCCGTACGGCTTGCGCGGACCACGTGCACCATCGGGATTGCGATGGCCGCTCGGGCCGGTGGTCACGCCGTCCGGCACGTACCAGGTGCGGAACGCGGCCGGATTGCCTTCCGGCAACGGCTTGGGACCCTTTTCCTTGCGCTGCTTGAACGGCTTGTTGCCCGCGTTCGCGGCGGCTTCGCCGCTGACCGTGAGGCCGCCGTGCTTGCGCGGACCGCCGCGACCGCGGCCGCCGCGATCTTCGCGCACGTGGTCGAAGCGGCGCAGTTCGCGACCTTCGTCGGCCGTGTTGTGGCCGCCGACGTAACCGTGCGAACGGGCCTTGCCGGTCAAATCAATCGTCGCCTTGGTCGCCTTGCGCTGGCCGATCACCGGCTGCAGCGTCAGGGCCGACTGCGCGCCTTCTTCCAGGCCGAGCTTGCCGCGCAGCAATTCGACGGCGTCGGAGGGGAGTTCGCGCGACTGGCCGCGCAGCAGTTCGCGCGGCAGCGAGACTTCGCCGTAGCGGATGCGCTTGAGGCGGCTCACCTGGCAGCCCTGCGATTCCCACAGGCGACGCACTTCGCGGTTGCGGCCTTCCTTCACCACGACGCGGAACCAGTCGTGCGAATCGGTGCCGCCGATGCGTTCGATCTCGTCGAACTTCGCCGGGCCGTCTTCCAGCGCGACGCCGCGCGCGAGGCGATCGACGATGTTGTCCGGCACGACGTCCTCGCCTTCGGGGGCGCGCACGCGGCAGACGTATTCGCGTTCGACTTCGAACGAGGGATGCATCAGCGCGTTGGCCAGCTCGCCGTCGGTGGACAGCAGCAGCAGGCCGGTGGTGTTGATGTCCAGGCGGCCGATGGCGATCCAGCGTGCGCCCTTCAGCGCGGGCAGTGCCTCGAACACCGTCGGGCGGCCTTCGGGGTCTTCGCGCGTGGTCACTTCGCCTTCGGGCTTGTTGTACATCAGCACGCGCGAGGGATCGGTCAGCGCGCTGGCGACGAACTGACGTCCGTCGAGCTCGATGCGGTCGCCGCTCTTGATGCTCACGCCGACCTGGGCGGTCTCGCCGTTGACCTTCACCAGGCCGTCGGCGATGCGCTGCTCCAGCGCGCGGCGCGAGCCGAGCCCGGCCTGCGCGAGCACCTTGTGCAGACGTTCCTCCAGCTTCGGCGCCTCGGTGGCGGCCGCGTCAGGGAGGCGTTTGAGGGTGAGCTTGCGGCTCTTTTCTTCAGTCATTTTTGTGTTGCTCCGACTCGGCCGGTTCGGCTTCGTCATCGGTGGGAACGGTCGTCGTCTCGACGGCGTTGTCTTGCTCGTGATCGTTCTCGTCCGCCGCGCGCTTGCCCGGCGCGGCTTCGGGGTCGCCCTCACGGGCGTATTCGTTTTCGTCGATGTCGAGGTCGGCGACCTCGGCGTCGGCGTCTTCGGTGTTTGGTTCGGCAGCGGCTTCGCCTGCATCGTCGCCCGCGTCTTCGGCGTGGGCCGAATCGGCATCGGCGACGGTTTCCTCGCCAGTACCAGCATCGTTGGCGGCGTCGGCGCCGTCGGTGGCATCGACGTCCTCGCCCGGCGCCTGCGCGTCATCGAGGTTGGAGGCGTCGGCCGATTCGCCCGCGATGCCCGCCGCGATCGGTGCCGGTGCGCCTTCGAACTGCAGCTGCGGTTCGAGCTCGCCGATGTCCTTGAGTTCCGACAGCGGCGGCAGTTCGTCCAGGCGCTTGAGGCCGAAGTAGTCGAGGAAGACCTTCGTCGTGCCGAACAGCGCCGGCTTGCCGGGTACGTCGCGATGGCCGACCACGCGGATCCACTCGCGTTCTTCCAGCGCCTTGATGATGTTGCTGTTGACCGCCACGCCGCGGACCTGCTCGATCTCGCCACGCGTGATCGGCTGGCGGTAGGCGATCAGCGCCAGCGTTTCCAGCGTGGCGCGCGTGTAGCGCGTCTGGCGCTCGGTCCACAGGCGTGCCACCCACGGGTGCACGTCGGCCTTGACCTGGAAGCGGAAGCCGGAGGAAACCTCCACCAGCTCCACGCCGCGGTCTTCGCAGCCCGCGCGCAGGGTTTCCAGCGCCTGTTCGACGCTGTCCGGCGGAGCCGGCTGGTCTTCGGGGAACAGCGCGTGCAGCTGCGCCAGCGTCAGCGGCTGGTTCGCGGCCAGCAACGCGGCCTCGACGATGCGGTTGATCAGTTGTTGGTCCATGAAGGGGTCTTTGCCCTGCGTCTGCTTTTGCTCGTCATTCCCGCACGGGCGGAAATCCAAGGACGTTGCCTGTGGGTGTTGCCTGTGTGCCGCGGGCCTTGCGGCCGGGTCCGGCGCGAACGCTGGACTCAGCCATCGTTGGCCGCCGGCTCGTCGAACTCGCTGCTCAGTTCGATTTCTTCCCCGTCCTTGAGCAGCGCGAGCGACTTGACGTAGATCGGTGCGAACGGTGCTTCCTGCACGATTTCGACCAGTTGCTCCTTCGCCAGCGTCAGCATGCCGAGGAAGGTGACCACGATGCCGAGCTTGCCTTCCTCGGCGGTGAACAACGTTTCGAAGCGGTAGAAGGCGCCGTCCTTCAGGCGTTCCAGCAGCTCGCCCATGCGCTGGCGGACGCTGAGCGCATCGCGCTTGATGGCGTGCTGGGTGAACAGCTCGGCGCGCTTGAGCACGTCGTGCAGGGCCAGCAGCATTTCCTTCAGCTCCACCGGCGGCGGCAGTC
>Ga0209676_1000698_pt1 | contig 47152 bp, 41 predicted proteins | sample AraplaCvi_mLB_r2_FD_184282 | JGI IMG/M metagenome (GOLD analysis project Ga0209676, IMG submission 184282) | Arabidopsis root microbial communities from North Carolina, USA - plate scrape MF_Cvi_mLB_r2 (SPAdes) (version 2) | ecosystem: Host-associated > Plants > Roots > Endosphere | place: USA... | reverse complement strand
TTCTATTTCCCTCTACGCCTTGATATGCCCGTATCTGGCGGGGTCAACGCATGATTGGCTATTTGATCCTCGTTCACCGCTATCCCGACCAATTCAAGCGCCTGTTCAGGGCGATCTATAACGCCCAGAACCATTACGTCGTGCATGTTGACAAGAACTCGGGGCCGATCTCGAAACCGAAATCCGGGACTTCCTGCGTCCCTATTCAAACGCGGATATGATCAGAAGCGAGAAGGCCATCTGGGGTGGCTACAGTCTGGTAGATGCAGAGCTGCGCGGCATGGAACGCCTGCTGGAAATGGGTGAGTGGAGCCACTTCATAAACCTCAGCGGCCAAGATTTCCCGCTACAGCCTCAAAAGCAGATCATGGCGTTTCTCGAGGTCAACGCGGACCGCGAATTCATCAAGGTCCTCAATCAGGATATGGATCGCCCGGACACGATGCATCGCGTCAGCGAATATGTCATAGAACTGGACCAGAGCATCCAGCGGACGGCTCGTTCGCGGCCCTTTCTGACTGATGCCACACCCTATATCGGCAATCAGTGGATGATCGTCACGAGGGCGTTCTGCGAGTTTGTCTGCGGCGACCCGAGCGTGGACCGCTACAAGGTATTTTTACGAAAAAACGCTGATCGCCGACGAGGGGTTCTTCCAGACGGTGAAGATGAATTGCGCGATCGAAAGAGAGATTATCAACGACGATTTGCGGATGACCGACTGGATTGCCGATGGTGACATCAAGCTGCGCCCCAGAACCTATCAGCACACTGACGCTGCCGACCTCAAAGCAAGCACCATTCTCTTTGCCCGAAAATTCGACCAGACGGTTGATTGCGAGATTCTCGTCGTCCTTGAGTGGCATCTTGCCAAACAGGCCGCCACCCATGTTGACAGGCCGCGCACCGTGCCGGCGAACGCTGGCGGGTCTTTGCAAAGCGCGCCGAAAGCGTCGGCTGGACGCTGGAGGAGGAGGTCGGGATCAGCGAGCTGTCACAAAACCTGTTGGATGACATGGCCGCTATGTAGATTGAGCTGAGGCTCCCTTTGAACCGATGGTTCAACATTTAGCGTGGCCTTTCGTATTCCTCCGCCGATACCGGCCGTGATGAGTGGCACGCTGGGATCGTCTTCGCGATGAGGTCCGCACTTATGAGAGAAACCCAACACGGAACGGGGTCGCCAGATCGACGCGCACTGTACGCGAGACCGTTCAGCAGCTTCGAAACCGGTTGAACAGGCAAGCGGAACCATCGCCACGTCGGACGGTTTGGTATCAGAAAAGAGGAGGCTCATGATGCGCATATTCTCGATCGCTGCGTTGATCGCTGGTTCGCTTATTCCCTTCGGCGCCGCGATGGCAGCCGAGGAAGACTTCCTGAAATCTATCGAAGGTAACTGGACGGGCGGCGGCAAGGTGCTCCGAAAGCTCGGTGGTGAGAACGTCAACGTGTCCTGCAATATGAAGTCCGAGGCCGAAGCATCGAGCTTTTCCATGGATGGGTCATGCCGCGCGCTCGTCGTCGTCACGCGGGGCTTCAAAGCCAAGGTCAATACGTCCGGCAACTCCTATTCGGGTACTTACGTGGGGGTGTCCGGCAAGCCTTCCACCCTCGCAGGAAGTCGCGAGGGGAATACTATCAACCTCGACGTGACGTGGGCCAATGAAATCTACGGCGACCGCAAGGCAACGATGATCATTCAAAAGGTTGGCGAAACCGGCCTGCTTATCAAGACCGTGGACAAGGATCCTAGTTCTGGAAAGCCGATCGTAACCACCGAACTCGATTTGAAGCGCCGATGAACCTCGATGATGCCGCATACAGAAAGTAATCAACGTCCCGTCACGGATCACAAACCCACTGCAATCTCACCGCAGGCTGCGGCCAGAAATGAAGAACGCATGTGGATGCTGGATGTTGTCTGGCGCCGGAGAGAGGAGATGACGAATGTTTGACCCCAAACGTTGGCGTCAACCGGTAGTCTACAAAGATGAGAACGGTTTACGACGCAAAGTCAGCAGCACTGAGCAGGCTTCAGAGATCCTGATTTCCTCTTGGCCCGTGAATTCCGGACAAGAGTTCTTCAAGCTCGCGAGATCTTCCTCGACGTGATGAGAGGTAGCCGCCCAGTAGCCGAAGCGCGGGCCGCGTTCCTCCGAGCAGCGGATGAAGCCGATCTTGATATCAGTGGCAATTACGTTGGAGGATAAGCTCCCCTCTCGTCGGCAGACGCTGTCTCTCTCTGGGTCACTGATCCCTCGGCGAGATCCGCCGCCCGACCTACTAAGGTCGGTAGTGCGCAATGCAACGCATCCCTGTCCGGCACTATACCCACCGAATTCATGAAGTCGACAAGCGTATTGGCACTATCTAGCGGGAGATCGCGGTAAGGTTTTCCTTCGACAACCACAGTTCGTCAGGTCGTGGTATCGAATATCTCCCACGTGAATTCCCCGTCCTTGCGGGGTCAAGGCGATGTTCCGGTTTGCTCATGCCCGAAACCTGACAGCATCCCCGGCGGAGTCAAGAAGCAGCATCCGGGATGCCGGCCGCCGACTTGGTGGAACCACGTAGGTAGTTGCGCGTTCTGGTCCGCCTGCGAGACACCCGGTATGACAGCTGAACATCTATAGGATTGACAGTGACCCAGCCATCCGACGCTCCCTTAATTCTTCTCGCGGAAGACGACCCGCTCGTGCTGCTAGCGGTGGAAGAAATGTTGTCAGGTGCCGGGTTCAAGGTTGCGACGGTGGACGACGGCGAAGATGCTGTTGCCTTACTAGAACGCGACGCCGGATCTGTCTCCGCTCTCGTCACTGACATACGTCTAGGTTCCGGTCTCAGTGGCTGGGACGTCGGGCGTCGAGCCCGCGAATTAGTTCCGGCTATTCCCGTCGTCTATATGAGCGGTGACAGCGCCCACCTCTGGACAGCCAATGGAGTGCCGGGTAGCATTCTTGTTCAGAAGCCATTCGTCGAGGCTCAGTTGCTTACGGCCATAGCGACGTTGCTCAATCAATCGAGTGTTATAGGAACTGCGCCTGAATGAGCCCTAGATTCTCGGGCACCGCCGTTCCCCGTTGGGCGAGCAAGAGGTCCCTATAAAATCTGCTAGTTGCGCCAACTACCGAATCTGCTCAACTGCAATCATGACCAAAGACGAAGTATCAGCATTTGTGATCGCCATGATCGAGGCCGGAAGCAACATTCAAGCCATCGGAAACATCGGCTATGTCCTCGCAGAGCCAGTCGATCCGACTGACAAAGAAGCTTACCGACGGATCGAGCTTGTTTCCTCGGCGTTTGGCGAACGAGACCACCTCAAAGACGAAATCATCGCCTACCTCTCTGAGATCGGTCGTGTGATTGATATCCCAAAGGAGCCCGGCACAGACCTGATGTGATCCCTGCACCGGGCGGCGGGCGAGTGGATAAAAGAGTATCCAGCAGCGCATCGCGGGGGCGGTATAGGCCTCTTCTTCCATGAGATAAAGCTAATTAATAGTGTGCTCAAGAATGCAACCGGCTTTGCTGCTCACCGCAAGCGGCGATGAGGTGGGCTCGTGCTCGCTCTGGGTCGGTCTTGCGTCAGAGCGATGCGCGGCACGCACCGATTCCGTTCCAGTACAGCTCGCGGCCTCCCAGCGAAGAGTCATCTGCATGTATCTCAGCGCTTATTATGGGCCGCCAATGGCAAAGTCATTGAAGCCCGCTGGTTATCTCGGTCGCAGCAGGAAGTTTCCTGATCCGGCCAGCGTACAGGGTCAATGTGCGAGGAAACAGCACTTACGACTGGCGTATCTGCCTAAGGGTAAAAAGCCCCGAGGCCTGTTAAGGCCGCGAGGCTGTAGGTCCGCCGTGGAACGCTTATCCGTTTTATCAACAGGTCGTCTCGGTGCAAGCAGTTTATCCTGAACCCGCATTATTTCACGGCCACGATGAAGGAGATTATCCTTCCGAACTCGTTGACCCAGCGGAAGACGACTCCATGTCTGCCGTTCAAAAGCGAAAGGCAGAGTATGCGTCAATGTAAGCAATGCGCTGACACGGGTTGGGTCTGCGAAAGGCACTTGAACAAGCCTTGGAGCGGAAAGAGAGGATGCGGTTGTGGTGGTGCGGGATTGCCTTGCCCAAACTGCACCGAAGACGATCAGTGGGATAAGCCGCCAGACTACACGCAGTTGTTCCGCTCAATGAGGCATATGGTCGGCAAGAAGTTCAAATAGTGCCGATACGCGATCATACCCCTCATCGCGTGCTATTGACTGGACAACAACCTTATGTTTGCATCGAACTGCCAATAGATTGCTGCAGGTTCGAACGGGAAAAACGGTCGAGCCTTCTTTTCTTGAAGGCGTTTCAGCTTCCGTGGGCTACTCCTTATTACATCCTTGAAATATTTATACCGTTCGAGGAGATTGTCCCATGATCACTGAGCACGCCAGCTTTCCGTATTCTGATCCGTTACAACCTGAAGAACTGGATATGTTGCAGCGGGTGTTCGATGTCACGTGCGGGAGGCAGGCATTCAAAAGAAAAGTGTGCTGGCTGAAGGGCTGGCGGCTACGCTATTGCAGCTCTTCCAAAGCGGAATTCGGAATGAACAGGATCTCAGGGCTGCCCTTGCGAAAATAGACTTTATCTGACGCGAAGGAAGTGCCGCGGCTGCTGGCGGTCATCGTGATCGGCCCGAGACAGCGCTCTCGGGCTGGGCTCATGTTTTAGCATTTGAAAGTTTTCCCGGCAGGTTGCGACGGATCAACCGGACGGGTCGTTTGGAGTGCCACACGCCGCGTAAACCAGTGCAGCTGCCACCACGATCATTAACACAGCGGCCGCAGCAAGTAAAAGTGCGGTTGTAGACACGCATTGCCGCCGAGTTCCACCCCGCGACGACACTTTCCGAAATAGAACTGCGTCAAAGGCGGGTCAATATTTCGCGAGTAAGGGCGATGCGAAAACGTTCGCCCGTCAGCGGTTCAACGAGATATCCGTCGGATGTGTAGTAGACAACGTTTGAAGGCGCTTGATCATTGGCGCCGGTGTCTCGAGTTGCCTCGATCACCGTGATTACACTTCCTCGCTCGTCGATACAATCGATGAGTCGCTCTCGCTTCCCCGACATCCCCGCTCCACCGATCGTCGGACGCAATTCTACGGAGGCGCCGGACGCCAGACAAGTATGATATTCTAATTTCGGGTCGCGAAAATTCCGTACTAGAAGATCGTTTCCATTGACCTATTTCACGGTTGCTTGGTTTGGGAGCCTAATATGCTGGAGACAATCCAACGGCATCTGCTCGGGGTACTGGTGGTTGCTAGCCCATTGATTGTTGGCTTCCTGTGGTGCGTCTTCCTATGGAGGAAAAGGCGGCACTTTTCTGGTCAGCGTCCAAATGGATTGGTGTGGTTATCTTCATGGTTCAAATAGCTGCAATTGTTGCCGTAACGTCTGCCCTCCGATCCGTTGGGGGAATGGACCATTCAGATGCGCTGCTGGCGAATTTGACACGCGCGCTGATTCCTGTGCGATGCTGATCCTGTGCGGAGAACAAGGCAAGTGTGACAGCTACCAGCGCCGCGATTTCTCAGGCAAATCGCAGTGGATGCCCATTTGGTTGGTCGTTGGCTGGCCTTCGTGATGATTAAAGAAGCTGATCCGACATCGTCGTCAGCGGTGCTCCGGCGTGAGGAACCTTTCTACGCGCCGGGCGTCAGGTAGACAGCTCTGACGATGGAGGAAAACCATGAACACCTATTACCGTTATCTCGGCGCGGCTGCTGCCCCCGGTGCCCTGATCATCAAGTTTTACCGTTCCGGCGACCAGGTGCGGGGCTTCATCCGCAAGGTCGCCGACGCAACCGAAGACGACGCCATTTTTCCCGGCGAGGAGATGGAGCCGGAAGCCGCCTTCCGGATGGCTGAAAACAAGAACCGCGGGCCGGACCAGCTGCCGATCTTCGTAGAACTTTCCGAAGGGGTTGAGTGGGATCCGGCCTGGGGAAGATTGATGTAATGTGAGGTGGCCGACGCAATCGCATGCGCAACGAACGGTGCAGGACTTCAATCGCGCAGTTCGTGCGCAAAGGTCTGTCTACGGCTCGCAGTGACAGACCCCAAGGCGCGCTCAGGTAACCTGGGCCTGATGTTTTTCGCGTCCGGGCTGATATCGATGCGGTCTCGGTCGAGGCGGGCAAGATCCATCGGAAGCCATTGTGTCTGCGCTCTTGCTCATTGGACTATTCACAATGGTGGACCTTCCGTCGTATCCACCCACTTCGGGAGATGACGCACCGGAGCATCGCTGAGCACGTGCAGTGATCCCCTGCTGTGCGTCCAGAGGAAAAGGCACAAGTGGAAAATACTCAATCGAATATCAGGGCGGCGGCCTGGATGATGGCGTCCATTGCGCTGCTCCTGGCGATGGCCGTCTCGGGCCGCTCGCTGACCCGCGAGATCGACGTCTTTCAGGTGATGGAGATGCGCTCCGTCATCGCCTTTTTCATGCTCCTGCCGCTCGTTCATCGTGAAGGCGGCTTCAAGTCCATGCGGACCGCCATTCTGCCGGCGCATATAGGCCGCAACCTTGCCCACTATATCGGGCAGTTCGCCTGGCTGATGGGCCTCACGCTGATCCCTATGGCGCAGGTGATCGCCATCGAGTTCACCGCTCCGATCTGGGCGGCTCTGATGGCGGCGGCATTTCTGGGAGAGCGGCTGACATGGCGCAAGGGCGTGGCGATCCTGTTCGGCCTCGCCGGTGTCATGCTGATCCTGCGGCCGGGCTCGGCAGCGCTTAACCCCGGCCACATCATCGTGCTGGGAGCAGCCTTTGTCTTCGCCATATCCTTCATCGCAACAAAATTCCTCACCCGTTCGGACAGCGCGACCAAAATCATCTTCTGGATGCTCATCATCCAATCCGTGGTCGGTCTGGTCCCAGCCTTGAGAGTGTGGGTTTGGCCGTCTCCGGCGCTCTGGCCGTGGATCCTCCTCATCGCCTTTTCAGGCACATTTGCGCACTACTGCATTGCTAAGGCACTATACCATGCCGACGCAACGGTTGTGATGCCGATGGACTATCTTCGTGTCCCGTTATCGGCTCTGCTGGGCTACCTGCTCTATGTGGAGGCCATCGACAGTTTCACAGTCGCCGGCGCCGGACTTATCCTGGCGGGTAACCTTTTCAATCTGCGGAGACCGGCCACGAACCGGATCGAAGCTCCGACGACCTAACGGCCGGCGAGATCATCCATTGCCATACGAGCGGTTTCAGAGGGATTTCATGCGCAAAACCGCACGCCCTGTCGGCGCTGAAAATGGGAGTTTCGGCTTCTCTTTCATCGTTTCTAGCCTGCCTGACGCTCATCAGGAGCGCGGCCCCTCGCAAGCGCCATCAACATCGGACCTATCGCGAACTCACCTCGCACGGTTCGCCTCGTCAGATCGCGAAGATAGCCGCCCGCCGAATTGATATGCCCTCCCCTTTCGAGAATGCAGGCGATGACGGTCGCGGCGTTCTCCGGCCCCATGGCCATCGACGCCTCCTCGTGGGCCGAGGGACTTACTCCGAGCATCATTCGAACCACGACAGCGGCGGCCATCAGGTCGCGCCAGCTGCCGATCCTGCCGCCTGGACCGTAATCGGCGATTTGTGGGCAGGCCTGCAGAACGAGCGCGAGCGGGAAGGATTGCAGCGGCTTTGCGGTAGTGGCGTGTTCGCTGCGGAAGGTTTTCCGGGGCTGAAGTGCTTCGGTTGGCTCGCTCGGCAATTCCAGGCGATTTGGCTGGAAAGCCACCAGCGGCGTTTCAACACGCGGTTCAGATTCATAATTGTAGTTAGGATTCGAATTCTGTTTGTGGCGCTCAATATGGGACTCATTGGCGTCTATTTTTTGTGTTTTTACGCGCATTTCCAACAAGTTGATGATCTCCGAGCGGAGCATGGCCATCTCTTCCAGGATCGGCGAGAGATTCTGGACGGTTACGACACGGGGAATCCGCCCGACCAGCGCTCTGTACATGTCCATGATCGTTTCCCAATCACCCGGGACCGCTTCTTCGAAGGCTGCAGCAATCAGCTTGGCGACGTCACGCCGGCAGATGGTCAGTCGGTCGCGGGTAATGCGCAACAGATGCCGTTCAGCGATCACCTGAGCGGCCAGACTTTCGATCTCGCAGGCCCGAGCCAGAAGCGGTGCGAGGCTGAAACCGAAAGCTTCGTCGATCTCCCCTACCCTGTCGCGGCGGGCATAACGCTTGCCGTTGGGGCTATCCTTGCGCAGGATCAGGCCGGCATTCACGAGAACGGCAAGGTGCCGCCTCAGGGTCGCGGCCGTCATGCCTCGGGCCCGAAGGGAAAGCTGAGCATTCGATGGAAAGACGACCAGCCCCTTCGCCTGGGAAAGCTCGTCGTCGGGATAAAACGTCAGAAGCGCGTCGAGGACGGTCAGCGCGCGATCGGTCATGCCCAGCAATGGGCGCGCCTCGCAGACAGCTCTGAACAGTTTCCACTTGTTGCGGGTAGTTCCAGGCTCGATCGCCTTGGCTAGCTGTTGATTTGCCAACATGCCAAGCGACATCGCCCGCCGCCCAAAGGGCGTCGTCACATATCCACTCTCCATTTGCCTTCACTTTCGCTAAGGCAAAAGAAATCCGCTCGCCCAAACGGCGCCTAAACTCTTGACAGTGATTCGAGGAAATGCGATTCTAGATTTGCTAAGATCTGAGAAGGGCTTCCACGACTATGTCGCTTGGGGGCCTTTTTCTTTTGCGGTTTACGCTCCTTTGTTTTGTTTGAATTCTGCAAAGAGGCCTTCGAGCCTCTCCTGCACGAACTGATCGAAACCGGGCGCTGCCTTGTTGTCGAAAACAAAGGTCGCGCTGGATGCGGTCTTCCTGAACTGAACCGGAACGCCGGAGATCTGCCCCTTCGGAGCCGGGGCTTTTGGCGCAGCGGGCCTTTTCAAGGCAAGCGCAAGCGCCCGGTGAAACCGCTCATCGCTCGACAGTTCCCGGGAGTTGTCCGCGGACAACTCCGCCAGAATGAGGTCGGGCTCGACGCTTTCGAGGCGCTCACCCAATTCCAGCCAGCGCCTGCGGCCGATCTCCGGCGCCGCTCCGATGGCTGTGATCAGGGTGATTGGTACCTGCCGTGTCACGATCAACATCTTGGAAAGCGCGGCCTTGTCCACACCGAGAGCCGCCATGATGATATCCCGGGTGAAACCGCGCTGCTCCAATCGCAGGGCAAAAAGAGCCCGCTCGACATAGGACAGATTGGTCCGGGCGCTGTTTTCCTGGCCCTGGCTGACCACGAGCTGGTCGTCTGTCAGTTCGCGGACGACAGCCCGAACGCTGATGCCAAGCCTTTTGACGGCTGCGAGCCGCCGATGGCCGTAGGCGACCTGATACCGCCCTTTCGTCTGCGGATGCGGGCGCACCAGGATAGGCACCTGCTGGCCGTGTTCGCGGATCTGGTCCACCAGTTCATTCAGCTGAACTGGGTCGATCTCCAGGCGATCCTCGACGAAGGAAGCATCGATAAGGCCAGGCTCGATTTCGACGACGATCTGCCCCTTGGCGAGCTGTCGCTCGAGATCGTTCGCCCGCTCGACTTTCTCGGTGATGTTGCCAAGTGTCTTGGTGATCCCGCCAACCGGGGCCGGATTACGGGTTTGCGGCACGAAACCTGCGATTGGGCGGTTGTCCCTCGGTGCGGTCGGCTCGAGGCGGGCCGAGGGTGAAGAGGAGATCTCGATGAGGTTCTTTCGGGCCATCTAATTACTTCCTTCCCCATGTGGAACGGATATGGGTTTCGATCTCAGCGTTCACGAGATTGAGCGATTCCCAGGCCCGATCGTAAGTGCCGCGCACGAAGAGCGACCGTTCCACTTCATAGAGCGTCTGCTTGGTCACCCCGGCATCGGCAACGGCTGTTGATTTCAACATCGCGTTGTGAAGCATTCGATTGCCAAAGATCGCGCGCATGAAGCCCGTCATCTGGCTCTGCGGTCCGTCATTGGGTTCAAATCGCGTTACCAGATACCGCATCCAGTCATAGCTGGTCCTGCCCCCTGCCCGTTCGACCACGGTCATAAGCTCGCTCGTCATGGTCAGGAACTGGGACATCGACATGACGTCGAGCATTTGCGGATGTACGGTGATCAATACGGATGTCGCGGCGCAAAGCGCCGACATCGTCAAGAATCCGAGCTGTGGCGGGCAATCGACCACCACGACATCGTAGAGGCTTTCGATCTCGGTCAACGCCTCGCCTATGCGAGCGAAGAACATCGTCTCGGCCGTGCCGGATGCCATGGCCCTGGGGGTCTCGTGCTCGAATTCCATGAGTTCGAGATTTCCGGGGATCAGATGCAGATTGGGCGTATAGGTGGCGCGCACGATATCGGAGATCGGCCGGGGGTCCTCATAGCGGATCGCGCCGTAAAGCGTCTCGCCCTCTCCGACATCCAGTTCCGGCTGATGGCCGAAAAGCGCGGAAAGAGAGGCCTGCGGATCGAGATCGACCGCCAGGACGCGGTAGCCCCTCAAGGCCAGATACTGCGCCAGATGGGCCGCCGTGGTCGTCTTTCCCGATCCGCCCTTGAAATTCATGACCGAGACGATCTGGAGCTTGTCGGCGCCTCTTCGGCCCGGCACATATTTCGGGGTCCCGTTCCGCTCATCGAGCACCCGGCGGATGCGGTCCATGTCGTCGGCGCTATAGAGACGGCGCCCGTTCGCCAGAGGATCGGGCCCGTGGCCTTCGGCGGCCACCTGGCGAAGATAACCTTCGCCGATGCCTATGAACCCTGCGGCTTCGGCAGGGGAGAAGAACCGCATCGTCTTTTGAGAAAGCGGCGGGAAGATTTTCGCTTGATGCTGCTGGAGCTGATAGGACAGTTCCTGCGCGTCTGTTGCCAGAAGTGAAGGAAGATGCTCTTGATCGTCGTGGATAACGAGACTCGGCTGCATTGGTGGGTTTCCCGTTTAACTGCGCAATTTTTACAGAAAGCGCTCTAACTGCGCAGTTATATTATGCGCCGATTCGTTACCGATTTACAAACGCTTAACCAAACGGTCATTTTGAGCCCAAATTCTGTCGAGGCGCGGCTTTTGGAGCGGTGCTTGTGCTCTGAATTCCGGCCGCTTATCCCTCAAGCCGGACGATTGCGATCGAGACGAGTAGTCCGCGGACTACTCGTGATATGGTGATTATGTGGTGGGCCAAAGGAGCGGGTGTGTCAGCGTCTATTTCTCTCTTCGCATAAGGTAGTCCGCGGACTACCGTGATGTCTTGAGGTCGGGTGAGCGGCGATCTCCAGGAACGCCTCGCCCTGTTCATCTGAGGATGAGTCGGGCGTTCCGGCTTTCCCCGCAGACCTTCGCGATGGGTTCGGAATTGGAGCGGATCCATTGGCGTGACAGGCATGTGAGCAGGGGGCGTCATCTTGACGGGGCTCTATCGTGCCGCGTTGGCGCGGTTCATTCGATCTGCCTCGTTCGCCTCGCGAGCAAAAGACGGTTGCTAGGGGAGGGGCTTCGTTCCGTCAGCACTCACCGAACGGAGCAGAGTTCCGACGCCTTTCGAGTTTCTGATGCCCTTTCTCAATATGGCGCCTGGCGCGATCTGATTGACGGGACCGGCGCGTCGGTTCCACACATCGTCCGGTTCGGCAAGGCATGGCTGCGGGGAGGTGAGTCCGCGGGGCAGCCGGCAAGCGGCCGCTTCCGCGGGACTGTCCGCTGGCCGGATGATCGAGGCGGTGGGCCAGCCGGAGCGACCGACACATGCGCCAAACGAATGCAGCGGGCAGCGCTATCATATCGCGGTGTTGGCTCGACCGGTTTGGGGGGCAGGGGGACTAACTTGCGGGACATCGATTTCGGCGGTCGGTCCAGCGGTCAGCTTTTAACGCAAACCACGGCGCAAAATAATTGAGAGCGAAACGGCCCGGAGGCAGGTAGTGGGGGTGCTTGACTCGATCCGGCAGTTCTGATGCCAGCGATGTGGCGCATGCGGCAGGCTGAAGAGCCGCCGGCGTTTAAAGCGAAAGTCTCACTTCATTCCATGTAGCGAGCATGGGCGAGTAAGATCTTCGATCTCCGACAATTATGGGCGGGCTGTGAATGCTCGATAGATGGCCCACGGAGAGGAGGGTTATTATTGGAGAACGTGCGGTAGCGTTGGCTGCTAGTTAACCAATCGTTACCACGAAGGCGAGACGACCATCTGGTTATGGGATGGACCAGAGGTAATCACCCGTTCGCGAGAAGCGGCTATCCGCAGCCAGACTGCCACTCGATCGGGGTGCCGTGGGGCGCGAATTTCATTGTGGCTGCTGTTGCGATCGAAGGCTCGATCATGAAGAGGATCGGGAGCGTCCCGGGTCGCTCGGTATAGGGCCAGCAAGCATGCGGGTGGTTTCGTCTGCTCATGATGGTTTGGTCAGACTCGCGATTTTCATAAACCCGACCGATGGGCGGAACGGCAAGAGCACGGATTCGCTCGTCGTGATCGGCGGATGGATGAACAGCCGAACCGATGGCGTATGGCGGAAATCGAGTCTTCGCTCATGCGGATGAAAGCCCTTGCCCGCGCTTGCGGGGACGACGCTGCTCATTCGCACCACACCGCTGCGCGTCCTTCCGGGACAGGGCGGTGGTCTTCCTCGGCGAAGGACGAAACAATCGGTCGGCCGTTGCGCGATAGTTTTTAGATTGAAGCCTGCTTTCGTCCCCGGCCGAGCCGCATCGGCGGGCGGGTTTCGTGGGATCGTTTGAGGTTCACCCTAGTTCGGCAGTCGGAGGCGGGGAGGGGGGGCGAAGGTCGCTCGTCTGAATGATATTCGGACCCGTCACGGGTTGACGACTCTGGCCGGACAGATCAGAAGAACAGGACGAGCGGGCGGATGAAACGAAAAAATCGCCCGCCAGGTGGCCGGCCCAAAGCCTCTAAGCGCTCCTCGATCTGGTTTCGGTGTGGCGCCGACGTTTTTTGCCGGATTTTCCAGCTTTTTTTGGTCGACAATCGGTGCGGTTTGGCGAACTTTTTCATTCAAAACCGCACATGTGGCGCGGGCCTATTGGGCTTGGCTTTCCCGTAACCATGCTGCAGACAATCGAAATCTGCTTCGCCCGGATAATAAGGCCCGGGCGCGGACGAGTCCAAAGGCGGGACGACTCCGTCAAGCGCGCGTCCTATTTGAATTCCTGAAATGGGGCTGTGCCCAGACCCCCAACGGCGGTGAGAATTCGGCTTCCCGGCGCTATGCCAGCGTCGGTTTCGCTACCTCCGGATATCTGCGCATATCACCAGCTATTTGAGCAGGAGAATGAGGAGCGGCCCTCCGACCAGCGCACCCACGATGACGGCTGAAAGGATATATCTGGCGAGGATGCGGAAAATGGCTCGAACCCAGGTCATTGTGTCGCCAGGCCCGCGCCGTGTTCGACATTCGATCCCGAATGGGGTCGCCCGGAATTGTTCCCGATGGCACCGATCCTCGTATCCTCCCGCCTATCTGATGCTTTGGCGGCACTTGGGAAGACCCGGCGCGTCAGGCCGTCCAGGTAGGACAGGATCACGGGCACCACGACCAGGGTAAGAAGGGTGGAACTGACGAGACCGCCAATGACCGCATGTGCCATTGGAGCGCGTTGCGCGCCGCCGCCGGAAGCTGCCATCGCAAGCGGGATCATGCCGAATATCATCGCAAGCGTCGTCATCATGATCGGGCGGAATCGGGTCGCACCCGCGTTGACCAGTGCCTCGGAGAGCGAAAGGCCGCGCCGGCGCTCCCGGTTGGCGAAGTCGACCAGCAGAATGCCATTCTTGGTAACGAGCCCCATCAGCATGATGAAGCCGATCATCGAGAACATGTTGATGGTGCTTCCCGCCACCAGGAGGCCAATGATCACGCCCACCAGCGACAGCGGAAGCGCAGCCATGATGGCGATCGGCTGGGTAAAGCTTCCGAACTGGGACGCCAGCACGACATAGATGAAGACCACCGCCATGATCAGCGCCCTGAACATGTTGCCTGTGGCGTCCGCGATGTCTTCGGCATCGCCTCCGAACTTTATGCGATAGCCCGCAGGAAGATCCTGCCTGGCAATCATGGCCTCCAGTTCGACCGTGACATCCCCTACGGCTCTACCGGACACAGCAGCCGAGATCAGAACCTCTCTCGACATGTCGAGACGCCGGATTTCGGAGGCGGCCGGGACGACCGTAATGTCAGCGACCTGATCGAGCCGGATCATATGCGGGCTGCCGCTTGCCTCGTCGCCTGAAGCCTTCAGCATCAATTCCCCGATGGCGGCAGCATCTGTGCGCTGGTCCTGTGGAAGCCGGACGACGACATCGTAGGTTTGTCCATCTGCGTCGGTCCAGGTGGAGACGTTTTCGCCGCCGATCAGCGGCGAGAGCAGGCCGGCCAGTTCGGAGATGCCGACACCCAGATCGCTTGCCTGCTCACGCTTGAGCCGAACGGAGAGGATCGGCTTCGTATCGCCGGCGGTCGCATTGACGTCCACCAGGCCGGGGACCCGGCGCATGTCGGCGATCAGATCCGCGGCGATCTTTTCCAGCACCGCCCGGTCGTCTCCCAGAACGCTGAGCTGAATCGGACTGGCGCCGCCACCCAGGCCCTCCTGGATGATGGCGATCTCGATGCCCGCTATGACGGACAGGCGCTCGCGGATCGGATCCGCGATGGCGGCAGGCGTTCGTTGGCGTTTTTCCAGCGGCACGAGGCTGACGAGAATGGCGGCTTTGTGTTTGCCCATGGTACTGCCGGTATTGATCGTCGAGTAGATCGAAGCGACCTCCTGAAACTCGTGCAGCGCCTTCTCGATCTGCCCGACCTTGGTGCGGGTGTAATCCAGCGAGGAACCGGCCGGCGTCGTCACGTGGATCCGGAATCGTCCTTCGTCCGCATCGGGGATGAATTCGACGCCCACCAGAGGAACCATCAGAATGCTGCCGGCGAAAATGCCGCAGGTCGTCACGAGCGTAGTCAGGCGATGTCGCAGCGTCCAGCGGATGATCTTTCGATAGCGCATGGTGAGCCTTTCGAACCCGGCATCGAAGCGGGCAATCAGCCGTCCGACCGGGCCGCGTCTTGCATCGGGCTCCGCATCGGGATCGTGCCAGACGCTGGAGAGCATCGGGTCGAGCGTGAAGGCGACGAAGAGCGAGATCAGCACGGCAGCGGAAACCGTAACCCCGAACTCATAGAAGAAGCGGCCAACCATGCCTTCCATGAACGCGACAGGAAGGAAGACCGCGATGATCGTGGCGGTCGTCGCCGTCACCGCCAGCCCGATCTCGTTCGTGCCGTCGAGAGCCGCCCTGAGATGCGACTTGCCCATATGAAGATGGCGCGTGATGTTCTCGCGCACGACGATCGCATCATCGACGAGAATTCCGATCGAAAGCGTCAATGCCAGCAGGCTGAGCATGTTGAGCGTGAAGCCGAGAAAATCGATGACGGCGAGCGTGCCGATCATGGCGATCGGAAGCGTCAGCCCCGTGATCACCGTGCTTCGCCACGAGTTGAGGAACAGGAAGACGATTACGACCGCCAGCGCCGCTCCCTCGACCAGGGTCGATTGCACCTGAGCGAGCGACTCCTGAATGGGCATCGAGGCATCCGTGATGATCTGGAGCCGCACATCCCGGGCGCTCAATTCGGCGTTCAGCTGATCGAGCCGCCGGCGGACGTCGCTTACCACCTGCACGGTATTGGCGTCCCGGACCTTGACAACGGCAATGGCGAGCGCCGTTTCGCCGTTGTAGATCGCCCGGTTTTCAGGGTCTGCCGCGCCATCCTTCACGGCGGCGACATCGCGGAGATAGACAGGCCCGCCGCCACGGCGGGCGACAACCATGTCCAGAAAGTCGCGCGGTTCCGCAATCCGACCCTGGACCTGAATGGTACGTTCGGAAATACTGCTGACGACGCTTCCAGCGGGGCTGTTCCTGTTGGTGGTTCGCAGCGCCTTGACGACCTCGTCAATGCCGATGCCCAGGGCACGCAGCCGCGTCTCGTCGATGCTGATGTCCACCTGCCGCTTCTGACCGCCGATCAGCGTCGCCTGCCCGACGCCGGACACCGCCGTCAGCTGGCGCAGCAAGCGCTGGTCGGCGACAGCGGTGAGTTCCGGCATCCCGAGGGAGGACGAACTGACCGCCACCGAAAGTATCGGCTCGTCGGATGGGTTGAACCGCGCCACGACAGGCTTCTTGGCGTCTTCCGGAAGATCTGCTTCGAGTGCCGCTATCTTGTCGCGGACATCCTGCGCCGCGGTCGTGCTTTTGACCTCCAGCTTGAATTGGGCAATGACCACCGACCGTCCTTCGTTGGAGGTCGATGTTATTTCATCGAGGCCGCTGACCGTATTGAGTGCCTCCTCGATGGGTCTGGTCACCTCAGTCTCGACGGTTTCGGGCGTGGCGCCCGGGTAGGTCGTCGTGACCACGACAACCGGGACGTCGACATTCGGGAATTGGTCGATGCCGAGGCGCCCGTAGGAAAAGGCGCCGAGCACGAGCAGCACCACCATCATCATGGTGGCGAAGACGGGATGGCTGACGGAAATGCGCGTGAGAAACATGTCAGCCCGCCTTCGGGATCGTAACGGCGATGTCCGGCTTCAGGCGAGGCAGCGGCACGGTCACGATCGTGTCGCCGTAAGCCAGGCCCCTGGAAATCTCGACACTGTCCTTTCCGCCCCAGCCCGATCCGACGGTCACGGGCTGGCGAACGAGACGGCCTCTTTTCAGCTTGAGGACGTAGTCTCCCGTCTCGTCTCTGCGCAGCGAGATCGCCGGGATCACGATCGCGTCTTCATTTTGCCGGATCAGGATCGAGCCGGTCGCGAACATTCCGCCCCGCAGACGGGCGTCATTGTCGGAAAGCCGGATATAGACCGGGATGAACCGCGTACCGTGATCGGCGATGGGGCCGATACGATCCACGCGTCCGAAAACGGTTTGCCCGTCCAGCCCGTCGATGTGAAGTTCTGCCCGTTGACCGATGGCGATGCGGGGCACATCTCGCGTCGAGACCAGGACTTTTGCTTCGAGAACACTTGTATCGACGAGGGTGAAAAGCTCGGCGCCGGCGGCGACGCGGGAGCCCGGATCGATCGCCCGCTTTGAGATCACGCCGTCGAACGGCGCCAGGATTTCCGCGTCCCGCAAGCCGGTGCGTGCTATGTCCGTCTGGGCCGAAAGGCTCTTCAGTCTGGCCGTCGTGGCGGCTACCTCGCTTCGCGCCTTGTCGAGCTGCTCCTGGCTCGCGATGTTCTTCCCCGCGAGCTGTTCGATCCGGTTGAGCGACTGCATGGCAAGCAGCATTTCCGCCATGGCGACATCGCGATCCCCTTCACGCTGCCTGAGGATCGAGCGGAGATCGTCCGTCTCGAAACGGACCAGCACGTCTCCCGCCTTGACCGCCTGTCCCGCAACGGCGCGAACCTCCACGATCCTCCCTCCATCCTTGGCATGCAGGACGGCACGATTGATCGGCTCGAGGTCCCCGCTGACCCGCAGCCGCTCCGCCATGGACGTGGGCCGGATGTCGGCAATCTCCGAAGAGGCCACTTCCAGCGGTTTATCGATCTGACCCGCCGCCACCGCCTGCACGACCTCTTTCACCCGCTCATTCGCATCGATCGTTCCGCGTGCGGGATCGATAAGCACGACAGCGACATAGACGCCTCCCAGAAGCAGCCCCGCCTGGGTCAATCTCATCGTCCATTTCAAAGCCATAAGCGACATTCCCTGGATGTGAAGCGCGGCCACCCACGGGCGGCGTCTCGCATTTCGCGACTGGATGGTTCCGGTTGCTAGGCTTCGACAATTGCAGCAGCATTACCTGCCGGCTCTCCCGTCCTCGTAATGCTGCCGCAATCTTCGCGGCGGAGAAGGAGGGGACCGGAGAACGAAGCGGCGATGAGACTTCTTTTGATTGAGGACGAGAGGGAGCTGGCGGACGCGCTGTCGGCGGCGCTGAGCAAGCATGGCATCGTCACCGACCACACCATGCATCTTGCCGACGCTTTCGAGCTGACTCGCCAGAACACCTACGATGCGATCCTGCTGGATCGGCGTTTGCCTGATGGCGAAGGGCTGAGCTTCATTCCGATGCTGAGGCGGTCGGGCACCGACACGCCGATCATCGTGCTGACGGCGCGCAATGAGCCCTTGGAGCGTATCGAGGGTTTGGATGTCGGCGCGGACGATTATCTGGGCAAGCCGTTTCTTGTCGACGAGCTGATGGCTCGATTGCGGGCGGTTCTGCGGCGGCCGCCAGGTCTGACGGAACTTCAGATCACGGTCGGCCGTATGGTGATCGATCCCCTGCATCTGAGCGTGACCGTCGAATCGGCCCCGCTCGACCTGCCCCGGCGCGAACTGCTTGTTCTGGCGGCGCTCGCCAAGCGCAAAGACAAGACCGTCCTTCGGTCGACGCTTGAGGCGGCGGTCTATAATTATGAAGAAGAGATCCAGTCGAACGCGCTCGATGCGCATATTTCCAGGCTGCGCAAACGACTGACGGATGCCGGTGCCGGCGTCGCGGTCCATAACATCCGGGGTGTCGGATATCTCCTGAAGGAAGAATGATGCACGAGGCGAACAAGTCGAACCCGTCGCTTTGGTGGAGGCTGAGTTGGCGGCTTAGCCTCGTGATCGTCGCCGTGGTTGCTGTCGTGATCATCGGGCTTTGCGTATGGGCTACCACGAGAATGTCGCCGAACATTTTCGTGGAGGACAAAATCAGTGCCGCGGTGGCGACGGCAGTGAAACGCGATCCGCAGGGAAAGTTCCAACTGCGCGATACGCCGGAACTGCTATCGCTTAAAATGCAGAACAAGGGGCTTTGGTATGTCGCGGCCACGACGGACGGTGCTTCGGTATCCTATGGCACCATACCTGCGCCCTATGCCGGGATTGCTCCTGTGGCGCACCTGTTCCAGGACGCGGACATACGGGGATCGGCGGGTACAAACGAGGTTGCGTCGATCGAACGCGTAGAAACTGCGGTGGGGGAAGTCCGCATTCTGTCCGGCGGTTTTGCGGACAAAGGCTGGCCCGTTCTCACCCTTCTGGGCGGCACTTACCCGATTTATATTACTTTGATCGTCGTGGCCCTGCCTGCGATCTTCCTTACCGTTCCCCGAATCGTGCGGCGCGCGCTCGCAAGGGTGAGCGATGTCGCCGACAAAGCGTCGCAGATCGAACCCCGCAAACACGGAGCACGCCTGCCGGTCGAGGGGATTCCCAAGGAAGTCGCTCCGCTGGTGATCGCATTCAACGGAACACTCGAGCGGCTCGAGAACGAGTTCAGGAAACGCCAGCGCTTCCTGATCGACGCGGCACATGAGCTCCGCACGCCGATCGCCATCATGCAGACGCGGATCGACGGAATGGCCGAGGGCCACGAACGCAGCCGATTGTTGAGCGACGTTGCGCGCCTGGCCGAGACGGCCGAACAGCTCCTCGATTTTGAGCGCAACGACCAGGCGACGGATGTCGGCGGGGCGGTCGACCTCGTCGATCTCGCCCGAACGGTGGTTGCCGACCTTGCGCCCCTGGCGATTGCGGCGGGCTACCAGATTTCGTTTGAAAGCGAGGTGGAAAGCCTCGAACGCCGCGGCAGCCCCTCCGCCCTGCCGAGAGCGATCAGCAACCTGGTGCGCAACGCGATCGACCACGGCGGCAATCGCGGGATGATCACCATCTCGGTTTCGGCGGGCGGGCGCATCAACGTGGCCGACGAAGGGCCCGGCATACCGGCCGAACATCAGGACCTGGTTTTCGAACCCTTCTATCGCGTCACCCCGAAAAGCAGGGGCGCCGGCCTCGGTCTGAGCCTGGTGAAACAGATCGTCGCGAACCATCGGGGGCAGGTCAGCCTCAAAAGCGGTTCTGCTGGAACGCAGGTCGCGATCGAGCTCCGATAGGCTGCCTGCGACCGGAATGTCCTAAATCGCGCAGTCGATTTTTGCCGTGACCGCGCGTAAGAGGAGGCCGAGCCGAGGCTTCATTGTTTCAGCAGGCCATGCAGTATCAGCTCGAGGTGGGTATTGAGGATGGTGCGCTTGTCGATCAGCCGCCGGTCGTCGAAAATCAACCGGAAGACCAGCGTCCCGGCAAGAGGCGACATAACAACTTTTGCAAGCTCGGCGAGTTTGGCCCGGAAACGTCCCTGGGCAACGCCTTCCTCGAGGATCTCGTCTATCCTCGATATAACGGGCTCTATGAAGACATCATGGTGGCGATCAATCAGCTCCGGGAATTTTGGACCCTCAGCGACGACAAACCTGAAAAGCTCGCGCATCTTCCTGTCGTCGACCAGTCGGTCGAATAGAAACTCGAGAAAAGACCGCAGCTCTTCCACCGGATCTCCGGTGCCGCGGGGGTAATCCCTGAGCGCTTCCTGAAAAGGCGCCGATATGTATTCGACCGTGGACTCAAACAGCTTTTCCTTGGTCTCGAAATATACGTAAATCGTACCCTTCGTCACGCCGATCCGCTCGGCTATGTCTTCCACCCTGGACGCCGCGTAGCCCTTCTTGACGAATTCCTCGAAGGCGGCCTCTAGGATTTGCGCGGGCCGTTGCGCCTTCTGCTCCGCGCGAGTCAGCTTTCTAAGATTAGGCATCTCTACTACACTCCATCATGCGCATCCCCTGATTTCCAGAAGCAAAAAGTTTCATTGACTAATGCGTCAGTCAATTATATGGACGGGACCAAGGACAGCAAGGGGTAATCCCATGAAACGCATTCTTGCCTCAACGATGTTCATCGGCATCGCTTTACTATCATCATGCAGCGACCGACAGGAGGCGGAGGAGACTACACCCAAACGCGTAGCGGTGGTCGTCGCCTCGAAGCAGCCGCTGGCGCAAGGCGGAACGATCACCGGCGAAGTGCAGGCGCGCGTGCGAAGCGACCTTTCTTTCCGGGTGAGCGGCAAGATCGTCGAGCGCCTGGTGGATGTTGGAGCGTCGGTCAAAGCCGGGCAGCTCCTTGCCCGTATCGATGCCGAAGAGCAAAGGGCCGACCTCGAGGTAGCCATCGCGAACCTGCAGGCCACCGAGGCGCAACAGACCCAGGCCCAGCTCGCGTTCGATCGTCAACGGAACCTGTTCCAGACGCAGGTCACCACCCGCGCCGCGCTCGACCAGGCCCAGGAAGCCCTGCTGACGGCGCAGGGCAGCGCCAAGTCGGCGCAGGCGCAGTTGGAAACCGCGAAGGATGCGCTGTCCTTTACAGAACTCCGTGCCGATGCCGAGGGCATCATTACCGCCCGTAATGTCGAGATCGGCCAGGTGGCCCAGGCTGCCCAGGTGATCTTCACGCTCGCGCATAGCGGTCCTCGCGATGCCGTCTTCGATGTCGTCGAGACACTCTTCCTGGGACGCGAGATCGATCCATCCGTCACAGTCAATCTGCTCTCCGATCCATCCCGGAAGGTCGAAGCCAGGGTACGGGAAATCTCCCCGACGATCGATTCCTCCACCGGGACGATCAAGGTCAAGCTCGGCCTGAACGGAGACACATCCATGCCACTCGGTGCTCCTATCGCCGGGTCCTTCCGATACAAGCCCCTCGACATGATCGAGCTCCCCTGGTCGGCGATGGCCTCGAAAGGCGGGGCGCCGGCAGTCTGGGTGGTGGATCCCACATCGTCCAAGACCACGCTGCGACAGATCCAGGTCAAAGGATACGAGACGCACAGTTTCACGATAGAATCGGGCGTATCGTCGGGAGATATCGTCGTCTCGGACGGGACCAAGTTTTTGAGGCCGGGTGAAATCGTTTCCTACGACAAAGGGGCCACGAAATGAGCATCAGCATCAAAATGACCGCACTGCTGCTCGGCGCAACGGTCCTTGCCTCATGTCAGAAACAGGAGGAAACCGCGCAGGAAGCTCCTCGCCCTGTGCTGTCCGTCATCGCCCGGCAGACACCGGCTGCCTCGCTTCGCCTGACCGGTATGGTTGAACCGAAAATAAAAACCGAGCTTGGCTTTCGGGTACTCGGCCGGGTCATAGCTCGCAATGTCGGTGTCGGAGATCTTGTGAAAAAAGGGGACGTCGTCGCGGCGGTCGATCCCTTAGCGCTCGAGCTTGCGGTTCGGAGCGCGCAGTCAGATCTCTCGAATGCGCAAGCGCAACTCCTCAATGCCACCACTACGGAACAACGCCAGCGCACCTTGACCGAAGCCCGTTCCGGAACCGAAGCGGCGCTCGAAGAGGCCGAGCAGGGGCGAAGAAGCGCGACCGCCAGCGTTGCGAGAGCGCAGGCCAACCTGAACAAGGCAGAAGAGCAATTGGGCTACACCCGGCTGCGCGCCGATTTCGACGGCGTGGTTACCGCCACGTCCGCGGAAGTCGGCCAGGTCGTGTCCGCCGGGCAGGCTATCGTGACGATCGCGCGTCCGGACGAGCGCGACGCCGTCGTCGACGTTCCCCAGGGCACGGCTGAACGCCTGAAGCCCGGAGCTCCCTTCGATGTGACCCTGCAGCTTGATCCGACGATCCGGACAAGCGGTGTGGTACGGGAGATCGCTCCTGAGGCTGAGACGGCGACGCGCACGAGCAGGACCAGGATCACCCTCACGGCACCGCCGACCGCTTTCAGGTTGGGCTCGGTCATCACTGCCACGGCGATAATCTCCGCAAAACCGCAGATTCTTCTCCCGGCTTCGGCCTTACTGCAGAGGGATGGCGCCACGAGCGTATGGTTCGTCGACACGGCCGCCAGAAAGGTGACGCTGCGGCCGGTGAAGGTCGAGGGCGAGATCGTCGAGGGCGGTACGGCACAGGTGACGGAAGGCGTTGCTCCTGGAGATCGCATCGTTGTTGCCGGGATCCACAAATTGAAAGATGGCCAAACCATCAGGATTGACCAGGAGGTCAGCGAGTGAAGAAGTTCAACCTCTCGGACTGGGCGCTAGAGCATCGTTCGCTCGTCTGGTATTTCATGCTCGTCTTCGTTCTTGCCGGAACGTTCTCCTATCTCAATCTTGGACGAGAGGAAGACCCCAACTTCACCATCAAGACGATGGTGATCAATGCGCGGTGGCCCGGCGCGCCGGCGGAAGAAGTTGCGCGTCAGATCACCGACAGGATCGAGAAGAAACTCGAGGAGCTGGACAATCTCGACTACGTGCGGAGCCAAACCGTTGCCGGCCAGACGACCATCTTTGTGGAATTGCTTCCCACGACCAAAGCATGGGACGTCAACCCCACATGGGTGCGCGTTCGCAACATGATCGGGGATATCAAGGGCGATTTTCCAACCGGAGTGGTCGGACCATTTTTTAATGACCGCTTTGGCGATGTCTTTGGCAATATCTACGCCTTCACCAGCGACGGCCTGACGCAACGGCAACTCCGCGATCTGGTCGAGGATGCTCGCGCCAAGGTGCTGACGATCGAAAATGTCGGGAAGGTAGACATAATCGGGGCGCAGGACGAGGCCATCTATCTCGAATTCTCGACACGCCAGATCGCAGCTCTCGGAATCGATCGCCAAGCGGTCATTCAAACGCTTCAGGCCCAGAACGCGGTGACACAGTCGGGTTTTGTCAATGCGGGACCGGAGCGAATCGCCCTGCGCGTCGGGGGCCAATTCACATCGGAGGAGAGCCTGAAGGCGATCAACCTGCGCGTCAACGACCGTTTCTTCCCACTGACGGACGTCGCCACGATCAGGCGCGGTTATGTGGACCCGCCTTCGTCACTGTTCCGGTTCAACGGTCAGCCGGCAATCGGATTGGCCATCGGCATGAAGGCCGGCGCCAACCTTCTTGAGTTCGGCGAAGCGCTCGATGCCCAGATGCAGCGGATCGTGGCGGACCTCCCCATCGGCGTGGACGTCAGCCGCGTATCAGACCAGCCGGCAGTCGTCGACGAGGCGGTTTCGGGTTTCACGCGCGCCCTGTTCGAGGCAATCGCCATTGTTCTCGTCATCAGTTTCATCAGCCTCGGGCTTCGGGCCGGCATGGTTGTGGCGATCTCCATTCCGCTCGTGCTCGCCATCACGTTTGTCTACATGGAATATTCCGGCATCTCGCTGCAGCGCATTTCGCTCGGTGCGCTGATCATCGCCCTTGGCCTTCTCGTGGACGATGCCATGATCGCGGTCGAGATGATGGTCGCGCGCCTGGAGGCAGGCGACGATCTCAGAAAAGCGGCCACTCATGTTTACACCTCGACGGCCTTTCCAATGCTGACGGGGACTTTGGTGACCGTTGCCGGCTTTATTCCCGTGGGCCTGAACAACAGTGCTGCAGGCGAGTTCACCTTCACGCTATTTGTCGTCATTGCTGTATCGCTCATCGTATCCTGGATCGTGGCGGTCCTGTTTACGCCTCTTCTCGGCGTGTCGATCCTCCCTAAAACCATGAAATCCCACCACGAGGAGAAGGGCCGTTTCGCCTCGGCATTCTCCTGGCTTCTGCGATTGGCCATGCGGTGGCGATGGGCCACGATCGTACTCACCATTGCCGTGTTTGGTGGATCTGTTGGCGGCCTGGGACTGGTGCAACAGCAGTTCTTCCCGGCATCCGACCGTGTGGAATTAATCGTCGACTGGAACCTTCCGCAGAACGGCTCGATCGCCGAAACCAACCAACAAATGGCCAAGTTCGAACAGGAGATGTTGGCCAAGAACCAGGATATTGATCACTGGACGAGCTACGTGGGACAAGGCGCACCGCGCTTCATCCTGTCCTTCGACGTTCAGACCCCTGACGTCACGTTCGGTCAGACAGTCATCGTCACGAAAGGCCTGGACGTCCGTGACAAAGTGCGGACAGAGCTGCAGGACTATCTGACCAAGACCTTCCCGGGAAGCGATGCCTTCGTGAAGCTGCTGGATATCGGCCCGCCGGTCGGAAAGCCTGTACAATACCGTGTCAGCGGGCCGGACATCCAGAAGCTCCGCGAACTCTCCCAGCAGTTCGCCTCGATCCTCGGCAGCCATCCGCTCCTTTCCAACATGGTCTTCGACTGGAACGAGCCATCGAGGGTGGTCAAGGTCGATGTGCTCCAGGACAAGGCGCGCCAACTTGGCGTTTCCTCTGAAGATATCGCAACGGTGCTGAACAGCATCGTGGAAGGGGCCTCCGCCACGCAGGTGCGTGACAACATCTATCTGATCGACGTGATCGGCCGGGCCGCCGCGTCCGAACGCGGGTCCATCGAAACCCTGCAGAACCTGCAACTGCCGGGATCCAACGGAAAATCCGTGCCGCTGTCGGCGGTTGCCAACTTCCGCTACGAGCTTGAGCAGCCGACCATCTGGCGCCGCGATCGGATCCCGACCATCACCCTCAAGGCAGCCGTCGTCGGCCCGACCCAACCCGCCACAATCGTCGAGCAGCTGCGGCCGCAGGTGGAGGCATTCCAGAAGCGGCTTCCGGTCGGATATACCGTGGAAATTGGCGGCTCGGTGGAATCGAGCGCAGACGCCCAGGGGCCGATCGTTGCGGTTGCCCCGCTGATGCTGTTCGCCATGGCGACGATCCTCATGATCCAGCTGCAGAGTTTCAGCCGGCTGTTCCTGGTGTTTGCGGTCGCACCAACGGCGCTCACTGGCGTGGTCGCCGCGCTGCTTCTCTCCAATGCACCGATGGGCTTTGTCGCGATCCTTGGCGTTCTTGCGCTGATCGGCATCCTGATCCGAAACTCGGTCATCCTGGTCGTCCAGATCGAGACGCTTCGAAGCGAGGGCGTACCGGCATGGCGGGCGGTCATCGAGGCGACCGAGCACCGGATGCGTCCGATCATGCTGACCGCTGCCGCTGCGACGCTTGCGCTGATCCCGATCTCCCGTGAGATCTTCTGGGGTCCGATGGCCTATGCCATGATGGGGGGCATCGTCGTCGGCACGGCTCTGACGCTCCTCTTCCTGCCCGCGCTCTATGTCGCATGGTTCCGGATTCCCAGGGATGAACGCGTTCAAACCGATGGCGGTGTGGTGACAGAAGGATAAGCGCCGCGAAGACTATGTCATCTCATCCGACCGTCGTGACAGTGATTGCAGCGCACGGAGTTGCAAGGCGCACCTGATGGCGGTCGGTGCCCCGATCCGGAGAGAGGCGAGCTGAACCGCGATCGCGATCTTGTCTTCAGCCACCGCCCGCATCGGTGATGTGCTCGCAACCGTTGTTGCAGTCGGTGTCGACGAGTGGATTTGCACCGCAGGATATCAGCGCTGTATCGCCGATCTCCATCAGGGAGACCGAATGCCTCGAAACAGCCGATCCCCTTGGCTTCACGGAAGTGAGAATTCATGACAAAGCGTTTTTCAAAAACGAAGCCCTACATCATGATCGTAGTGGGCATGGTTTTCCTGGCGGGTTGCGCCAGTAGGCCATCCCCCGATGTTTTGAACCCGGTTCATGTAGATCAAGGCACCTCGCAGGCGGTCACCATTTTGACTGCGACAAACAGAAAAGGAGACACCACGCGAGGCGGATTCGGGAGCGACTGGGCAGAGGACATGACATACGAGCAATATGCCTTTTCTGTTCCTCTCAATAGAAAAAGCACGATCATCACCTATCCCACATCGAAACCGAACCCCGAGCGAGAGTTTCTGGTGACCGGACGGAAGCAGCTTCAAAAAGATGGGTTCGTGCAGGAGGCGATACGTTCGGCGCAGTTTGACGGCACGGTCGGAATTTTCGTGCACGGTTACAACTACAGCTATCAGGAAGCCCTGTTCAGGACGGCGCAAATAGCCGCCGATGCGAAAATGCCGGCTGCTCCGATCCTGTTCTCCTGGCCTTCGGCGGCGGCGGTCGCCGGATATGTCGCCGACCGAGACGCAGCCCTATACTCGCGTAGCGAGCTCGATTCCCTGGTTAAATTGCTCTCGGCTCCCGGCAAGGTGAAGCGCATCGTTCTTTTCGGACACAGCATGGGCGGGTTCCTGGTCATGGAAACGGTACGCCAACTCAAACTGCAGCACCGCGACGATGTCCTCGACAAGCTCACGGTCATACTCGCCGCCCCTGATATCGATGTCGATGTATTCCGGTCTCAACTGGGCGACATCGGCAGAATGACGACCCCTATATCTCTTCTCGTTTCGAAGGACGACCGCGCGCTTGTGGCTTCGAGTTTTATAGCGGGGGAGCGACCGCGCGTCGGCCGTGTCGACATCGACGATCCCATTATCCGGGAGGCCGCCTTGAAAGGAGGGCTGCGGGTCATCGACATTACCTCGGTCCCAGGCTCGGATGGACTGGGCCATGACCGCTACGCATCTCTCGCCAAGTTTGGTGCACAGCTTGCCAACTTCGAAACCGACCGGCGATCGAGTGCCGCTGATGTCGGTGCCTTTGTGTTTGGCGCAGCCGGTACTGTTGTCGCCAGCCCGTTTCGCGTAGCGGGAAGCGTAATCGGCTCGCCGTGATAGCCGCCGTCCCCAGCTCCGCCGATCGCCCCAACGAGATGAATTGTCCCGTCAAAAGCGACTCAAAGAAGAGCCTCGGCCAAGCCACACGTCGGATCGACCGGGCTCTTTCCGGCGAAGGGAATGTCGCCGAGCAGCGCCGCCACCAGCGCTTTCTGGACCGGCGGCACCGCAGCGTAGCCGTTTACGAAGGTCTTGCATTCCGGCATGTGGTAGAGAAGGAAAGGCGTGCCGAGCGAAACATAGAGCGTCGGGAGATAATCCCAGAGCCGGTCCATCGAATGCGGGAAAAGACCGTGGAGGTCTTCCCAGTGCGGTCCGAGGTTTTCCTTGGCGGACACGCCTTCCTCGGCCATCAGATAGATGCCGATGTCGTGGGCGGCCGGATCGATCTCTTCGCCTTTTTTGTAAAGGGTCACGTCGAAGCCGCGTTCGCGCATGAGGTCGGCGAACTGGAGCTGTGGCAGGGGGCCGGACGGGCTCATCCGGCTATCGAGTTGCGCCAGCAGGATGCGTTTGTGGTGGCCGGGGTCAAGGGGCAGCAGCGCCTGTGTATCTTTGACCAGTGTGATGCCGGCTTCGGCCGCAGAGTTCGACCATCCGGCATGTTCGGAACCGCCCAGAAAACGGGAGCGATCCGCCTCGGACGGCAGATGGCCACCCGTCCGGTGCAGCTTCAGCGATGCCTTGAGGGCGAGGACGCGCAGGACGGCCTCGTCGACACGCGCCTGAGTCAGGGAGCCGTTTTGGAGGCCTGACTTCAGATGGTCAAGGTCTTCGTCGAGATCGTCGGGAAAGAGGAGGATATCGCAACCGGCTGCGATGCAGAGCGGCACGAGTTCACGGCGGGCGCCCCGGGCATTGAAACCGACCATGCCGGACGCGTCTGAAACGACGAGCCCATTGAAGCCCAATTCGTCCCGAAGCAGGGTGGTGCAAAGATCGAAATTGAGCGTTGCCGGCATATGGGCGGGGCTGCGGGCCGCCGCGCCAAGCTCGGCGGTATAGGCGGGAAGCGTGATGTGGCCGGCCATGACCACCTGCACGCCCTTGGCGATGGTATCGGCGTAGATCTTCCCGAACGTGTCGCGCCACTCGGCCATCGACATCGTGTTGTGGGTCGTCGCGAAATGCTGGTCGCGATCGTCTAGTCCGTCGCCTGGCCAGTGCTTGACGCAGCTCGCAAATCCCGCCGAGCGTGCGCCCTGCTGGTAGGCAGCTGTCATAGCCATGACGGTCGGGACATCCGATCCGAACGAGCGGGTATTGACCACGTTCGAGCGAAAATTGACGGCGAGATCCGCAACCGGTGTCCAGGAGGCGTTGAAGCCGAGGTAACCGCCCTCGCTGCCCGCGACCACGCCCATGCGGCGGGCCTGTTCGGGATCGCCCGTGGCGGCGATGGTCATCTGGTTAGGGTAGGAAGTTCCAGCCGCGACGCTGCTCTTTTCCGAAAACTCGATGTCGCAGGTCATCAGCAGCGGGATCGCAGTGCGCGACTGCAGGAATTCCGCGCTTGCCCGAAGTTCCTGCTCCGAACGCGACGGCATGCGGTGGACGCCGCCGACATGGTGTGAAAGCGGGACGGACAGACTTTCAGCGGACAGGTCGCGGCAGAGCGGCAGCACGATCTGGCCAAGCTTTTCGTCCAGCGACAATGTGTCGAAGGTCGACTGGACCCAGGCGAGGCCTTCGTCATCCAGATGGAAGGGAGGACCCGCAAGCTTCTTTAGAATATGTCCGGTCATCAGATGCGCTTTCCAGTTTCCTTGTCGAATATGTGAAGCTTTTCCTCTGCGAGGCGCAGCCGCACCCGGTCGCCCGGCATTACGCTGATGGAGGAGGGCGCCTTTACGGAAAGGCCGATATCGCCCTGCTTGCACCAGACGAGCTTTTCCGGACCCATCGGCTCGACGACGTCGATCTCGACCGCCAGGCCGGAGCCGCCGTCATCCGTATGGATTGTCATGTCCTCGGGGCGAATGCCGACAATCACCGGCCGACCGTCGGAGAGCGGTGCGGAGATGGCTGCGGCAATAGGGATGGCCTGTCCATCGATGATCGCATGACCGCCGCCGATCGCGCCGTCCAGGAAATTCATCGCGGGCGAACCCACGAAGCGGGCGACGAACATGTTCGCTGGCCTGTTGTAGATTTCGTCGGGCGTGCCCTGCTGCTGAATGATACGGTCCTTCATCACCACGATGCGGTCGGCCAGCGTCATCGCCTCGATCTGGTCATGGGTAACGTAGACCATGGTGGACTTGAGACGCTGGTGAAGCCGCTTGATCTCGACGCGCAGGTCCGAACGAAGCTGGGCGTCGAGGTTGGAGAGCGGCTCGTCGAACAGGAAGACGCCGGCATCGCGCACCACGGCACGGCCGATCGCGACGCGCTGGCGCTGGCCGCCGGACAGTTCGGCTGGCTTGCGGTCGAGCAAAGGCTCGATCTGCAGCATTTTCGCGACATGTGCGACGCGCTTTTCGATCTCCGGCTTTGCAAGCTTGGCCACCTTGAGGCCGAAGCTGAGATTGCCGCGCACGCTCATGCGGGGATAGAGCGCATAGGACTGGAAGACCATGGCGATGCCGCGGTTCTTCGGTTCGACATTGGTCATGTCGTGGCCGCCGATCAGGATCTGCCCTTCGGCGACATCCTGGAGGCCGGCGATCGCGTTCAGGAGCGTGGACTTGCCGCAGCCGGAAGGGCCGAGCAGCACGATGAATTCCGATGCGGGAATGTCGAGGTCAATGCCTTTCAGCACCTCAACCTGCCCGTAGCGGATACCGAGGTTTCGAAGCTGTACGCCTGTCATGATTAGCCTTTCACGGCGCCGGATGCCACGCCGCGAACAAACCAGCGGCCCGACGTGAAGTAGACGAGAAGGGGGATGATCGAGGTGAGAAGCGTCGCCGCCATCTCGACGTTGTATTCCCGTTCCCCGTAGGTGGAGTGCACGATATTGTTGAGCTGGACTGTCATCGGTGCATAGTTGATGCCGCCGAACACGAGACCGACGATGTAGTCGTTCCAGATGAACGTGACCTGCAGGATGCCGGCTACGGCAATCATCGGAACCGACATCGGCAGCAGGATGGAGAAGAAGAACCGCCAGTAACCTGCACCATCGACGCGAGCGGCCTTGAAGAGATCGATCGGAATGGACGCGAAATAGTTGCGGAACAGCAGCGTCACGACCGGCAGCGCGAATACGACATGCACGAAGATCACGCCGGCGAGCGAATTGAACAGGCCGACGGTCGAGGTGATGCGGACAAGCGGATAGATCAGCACCTGGTAAGGGAAGAACCCGCCGATCAGCATGACGGTGAACAGCACGTTGGCGAAACGCACCCGCCAGAAGCTCAGCGCGTAACCGGTCACCGCGCCGGCGGCGATCGCCAGCACCACGCTTGGAACGGTGATCAGGAAGGAATTCACGAAACCGACCTTCAGACCTTCGCAACGCAAGCCCGTGCAGGCCGAATTCCACGCCTTCCACCAGTGCTCGAAGCCGAAAGCACGCGGCAGGGAGAGAAGAGTGCCTGAACGGATCTCCTCCATCGACTTGAACGCCGTGACGATCATCACATAGAGCGGCAGGAGCGCCACGATCGCGATGACGATCAGCAGCAGATAGACCAGCACGCGGGAAAACGGCGCTGCAAGCGTGTTGCGGCGTACGGGGGCGGGAGCGTTTGCAGGGTTCATCGTGCGCCTCCCTTGCGGCGGTTCTTGAGGATGAGAAGCGGCACGGCGACGGCGAGAACGAGAAGAAGCAGCGTCGTGGCGGCGGCAGAGGCGAGGCCGACCTGCTGGCGTTCGAACATGTGGTCGATGATGAATTTGGCCGGTACGTCCGTGGCGATGCCCGGACCGCCGCCGGTCATGGCGACGACGACATCGAACAGGCGCACGACCGTGAGCGACATCAGCACCAAGGCTGTCGCAATGCTTGTACCGATACTCGGCACGATAATGTAGAGATGCGCCTTCCAGGCGGGTATGCCTTCGATCCGGATCGCCTTCCACAGGTCGTCGTCGACGCCGCGCAGGCCCGCGAGCAGGACGACCATGACGAGGCCGGCCGAATGCCATACCGCCGCGATGATGATGGTGAAGATCGCCATGTCCGCATTGACGATCCAGTCGAACGAGGCATTCTCGAAACCGAGCTTGCGCGCCACGTCGGCAATACCGAAATTCGGATCGAGCAGCCAGCGCCAGACGAGGCCGGTGACGATGAAGGACATAGCGAACGGGTAGAGGTAGATCGTCCGCAAGGCATTTTCACCGCGCACGCCGCGGTTGATCATCGCGGCCATCGAATAGCCGATCAGCAGGGTGACCGGAATGAAGATCGACGCGAACAGCACCATGTTGCAGAGCGAGACCTGCCAGCGGGCATTCGAGAACAGGTTGATATACTGCGTAAGGCCCGCGAACCTGTAGTTCGGCAGCATCGAGGACCGGGTAAAGGATATTCCCGCCGCCCACAGAACGCCGCCGACATAAACGGACAAGACGACGAATGCGACGGGGACAAGCGTCAGCGTCGCCTGAAGGCGACTGCTTGAAGGCGACCTCACGAACACGAAAGAGACTCCGAATATCTGGTCATTCGGGGGACGCCGAGACGCGCTCCCCCGATCGTTGGGATCAGCTCGCGGAGAGCCCCTTTGCATAGGCCTCGATGAACTGCTCGGCGGTCAGACCGCCCTTGGTCGAGAAGCGAGTGATGGCATCTTCGACGGCCCCGACGATCGCCGGCGTGAACATCATCTGGTCACTGCCGGTGGACAGCTTGGGATCGTTGAAGAAGCGCGATGCTTCCGCAATACACGGGTTGAGCTTGGACGTATCTGCGCCCTTAAGGATCGGGATCGTGCCGTTGGCGACTGCAAACGCCGTCTGGGTCGGAACGTCAGCAAAGGCCTTGAGGAGCAGGTCCTGTGCCCTGGTCATCGCCGCATTCTTCGGTTCAGGGAAGAGGAACACGTCACCTGAAATCACCATGCCCTGATCGGGGTTGATGATGGCGCATTCGTAATCCGTGCCGGCCGTCTTTCCAGCGGCCGCAAAGGCACCGTTCAGCCAGGTGCCGCCCTGCGTCATCAGGGCCTTGCCGGAAATCACCAGATTGGTCGAATCCGGCCAGGAACGTCCCGGGGTGCCGGCATCGGCGTAATCCCTGAGCTTTTCGAAGACCTTAACGGCGGCCTTGAACTTCTCGCCACGAACGGCGGAAGCGTCGCGCTTGTAGATGACGGCGTCATAGGTATCGCGCCCCGCGACCCCCAGAACGACGGCATTGAACATCAGACGCTGCCAGCGCGGCTCGCCGGACGGCGTGAATGGTGTAAGACCAGCAGCCTTCGCTTTGTCGAGCGCGGCGAAAACCTCGTCCCAGGTTTTGGGTTTCGCGACGCCGATCTTGTCGAGGATCGGTTTGTTGAACCAGAACCAGTTGGCGCCGTTGCCGGAGATCGGAAGCGCCCAGATCTCGCCATCGACGATACCCGAGTTCAGGAGCGCCGCCGGCATTTTGTTCTGCCAATTGTCAGCCTTTGCAGTCGCCGTCAGATCGCGCAGCAATGCGTTGGTCTGCAGTTCCACGAACTGGGCGCCGGTGTTAAACAGCATGGCGGCTGGCGGATTGCCGCCGACGACGCGGTTGACGGCCGTCGAACGGGCGTTCGGGCCGCCGGAAATGGCATTGTCGACCCATGTTCCGCCGAGTTCGGTGAATTTCTGGGCCAGAACCTTGACGCCGGCGGATTCGGCCGCCGAGGTCCATTGGTGGATCACTTCGCCCTTCACCTCCTGTGCGCTCGCGGATGCTGCGATGCAGAGTGCCGTGGCGGTGGTCGCCGCGAGAAGCAATTTGGAAATCAATGTCGATCCCTCCTCCTGAAATCCAGGCAGAACCCTATCGTCGCAACATTCCATTCGTCAAATAATGGAATTAACGATGCTTATAATTTCAGATTATGGATATTGCGGCTGCTTTTGCGGTTCCCGGGCCAGCGCGTGGGCTGGCATTTCATTCCGCGTCGGGTTCCGTGGCCAGATCCCGGGCGGCAGAGACGAAACGCTGTCCGAGCAGATTAAGCTGCCGGCCGGCAATTTTCTGCATCGCGAACTGTCGCGTGGCGATATGCTCCACCAGCGGAATTGCGGTGAGTATGCCGCGCCGGATTTCGTCGCGCAGAAACTGGTCCGAAAGAATGCTGACGCCGTCGGATCGCTCGACGATCGCCTTCAGCACACTGAAAGGCGCCGCCTCGACGAGATTGGCGGGGAAAGGGACCCCGTTGGTCGTGAACAGGGCTTCGATCTGCTTGCGGAAGGCGCCGCCCGGCGGGGGCATGACCCAGGTGGAGCCGGTCAGATCGACAAGCGAAACCTTGTCCCTGCCCGCCAGCGGATGCCCCGCCCTGACCACGATGACGGAGCGTGCGGTGAAAAGCGGAATCTCTTCCACGCCTTCGGGTGTCGGCCTCTGCCCGACATTGGAGATGACCAGATCGAGTTCATGCGTGAGAAGCCGCGCCATGAGTTCTTCGTCGGTGCCCTCGGTGACTGTCACCGCAGCACTACCGCTCTCCTTGAGGACGTGGGCGATGACTCTGGGGAGGATGCTGCCCGTCGCAAGAGGCGTTCCTCCGACGCGCAAAGGGCCTTCGGCGCCGCGCCGGCGCGCTTCGAGTTCCTTTTGGGCAAGCTGCAGAATGGCCTCGATGCTTTGGGCGTGACGGATCAGAATCCTGCCCGTATCCGTCAGTATGGCGCCGAACCGGCCGCGGTCGACGAGATGCATGCGGGTGATGTCTTCGAGCCGCGCGATGCTGACAGACAGCGCCGGCTGCGATATGCCAAGCGCCTCCGCGGCCTTCTGGAAAGACCCTGCGCGGTCTATGGCAAGCAGGTAGCGAAGCAGTCGCGGTTCAAGATCCATGATATCCAGATAGGCAGCTCGGTTTTCAGAACCTGTTATAGCCTGGGGCCGGCGGCGACAACTACGCCTGGGTTAGGCTGAGCCCGAAGTCATTTGCCGAGAAACGTCGCTTCCCAGCGCCCCGACCTGATGTTCTCCTTCGTGGAGGCCAGCAGCATTTCCACGAAGCGCCTGGCTGCCAGCGACCGCTCCGAATTCTGCAGCAACGCGATCAGCCAGGTGACGGAAAGTCCCTCTATCGGCGCCCAGGCAAGTTTGGTCAGCGGTGAATTGACCATCCCGCAGAAGGGCATGATCGTAAAGCCCACCCGGCGGCGGATGAGGTCGTCCATCGGCGCATATTCGGTTTCCACTGCCACCCTTGCGCGGCGACCGATGCGCGCGAACTCCGTTTCGATCAAGGTTCGCAGGCCGTCGGGACGCGGCGTCAGGATCAGCGGCCGGTCGGCCACCATGTCCAGACTGATCGGCCGCTCGGGCGTCAGGTCGCTGCCGGCCGGTCCGACCAGGTAGAGCTGTTCCTGCAGGAGGGGTTCGGTGTGCAGGTCCGGCTCGGTCAGCGGCGCAGCTAGAATGCCGATATCGATGTCGCGGAAGAAGATCGCCTCACGTAGCTGGAAGGAATGGGCACCCCGCACGCGCAGTCGCACATGCGGAAAGGCTTCGACGTAGTTTGCCACCAATTCGCCGGTCAGCACCCGCCCCATGAACGGCGGCGCTCCGAAGGCGAGCCGGCCCGATGGCGTGTCGGCCGCATGCATTACTTCTTCCGGAACACGTTCGATCTCTTCCATGATCGCTTCGGCCCTGACCCGGAAGATTTCGCCGGCCGGCGTCAACGTCAGGCCGCGGCCGGTGCGCTGGAACAGCGCCGTGCCTATTTCCTGCTCCAGCGCGGCGATCTGGCGGCTCAGCGCCGGTTGCGAGATATCCAGCTTTTCGGCGACGCGCGAAAGGTTGCCGAATTCGGCGGCCTTCAGAAAATATTCCCACTTCCGGAGGTTCATCGTCTCGCCTCCCGTTCCGATGAGATATGCATTCCAGGTTATATCTGAACTGCCATCCTGTCTATTGATGAAGATCTACGCAGTTGGAATAGTCGCGATGGGTTGAGGAGCCATATTGGAGGAGGTATTCATGCTCAAACGCGCAATTCTCATCGCCAGTGTCGTCATTGCCGGAGCGGCCCCGTCCTGGGCCCAGACCAGGATCGCCGTCGGCACGCCACCGATCGCCGAAGTGGAAGCCGCCTTCGTGGCGAAGGACGAGGGCATGTTCGAGAAGAACGGCCTGAATGTCGAATTCCTGCCGACCGGCTCCAACCAGACCTTGGTGGCGGCGCTGGTGGCCGGCTCGCACCAGATCGTCGCCGTCTCGCCGACCGTGCTGCTGCAGGCCGTCGATAGCGGCATCGATCTCGTCGTCGTCGCAAATTGCGGCGTCACCGCTCGCCGCACGGCAACCAATGTCGGCCTTGCAGTGCGCGGCGGGGTCGAGATCAGCAAGCCCGAGGATATCAAGGGCAAGAAGGTCGGCACGCCGAGCATCGGCGGCACGCTGGACATTCTTTTCCGCCAGTGGCTGAAGCAGAAGAACGTGCCGGAAAAGAGCGTTACCTTCATCGAGGTGCCGATCCCGAACACGGCAGACGTCCTGAAGGGCGGCACGATCGATGCGATCATCGCCGGCGAGCCTTCGCTCGGCCGCGCGGTCAGCCAGTCGAACGGCAAGGTCGCCTTCAACTACATGTCGGAAATCCCGGAAAACCTGCCCTACACGACTTTCGTCGCCACCCGGGAATGGGCGAAGGCGAATACCGGTACGATCAAGTCCTTCCGCACGGCCTTCGCCGAGGCGGCAGGCTATGTGGCGGCCAACCAGGGCAAAACCCGCGAAATCGTCTCCAAATATACCCGCCTGCCGGTGGAGGTCCTGAACAAGATCGAACTGCCGGAATGCAAGATCGTACCGAGCAAGGCCGCCCTCGACTATTTCGACACGGCCATGCGCGAAGGCGGCATGCTGACCGGCAAGATCGATACCGCCGGGCTGATCGCGCCCTGAGCCGAAAGGGCCGGGGTGCACGGTGATGTTCCCCGGCTATGCTTCCAGTTTTTACAGGTGACATCATGGTCCAGATGACCGGCGCCGAGGCGCTGACCCGTTTGCTCGTTCCGGAAGCCGTTCCGTTTGTCTTCGGCATCGCTGGCGGCAAGTTGAACCCCCTTCTCCATGCGATTTCCCGCGAGCCGTCGATCCGCTATCTCGGTGTGCGCCACGAGGCATGCGGTCCCCTGATGGGGGCAGCCGTCGCGGCGGCCAGCGGGCGGATCTGCGTGGCGCTCGGCGAGATGGGGCCGGGTTCTTCCAACTTGGTCGGTGGCCTCGGCACGGCCTTCAACAACAACCTGCCGCTTCTGCTCGTCACCTCGAACAACCACCAGGCCGCATCCTATCCGAGCCGCGGCATGTTCATGGATCTCGATACGCACGCGCTGCTGAAGCCGCTCACCAAGTGGAGCGCTGTCGTCCATGACGGGCGCCGCCTGCCGGATCTCGTCCGCGACGCATTCCGCCAGGCGCTGACGGGGCGACGCGGACCTGTCCATCTCGACGTGCCGCAGGAAATCTTCACCGCTCGGTTCGATTTCGATGAAGACGCACTTTCCGTGACCCCGGAGGGCTATCGTGCCGTTGAAGGCCCCCGCGCGTCTGCGGCACAGATCGCCCAGGCGGCGGAGATGCTGGCTTCCGCGAAACGCCCGGTTCTGGTGACGGGCGGCGGCGTCGTTTCCGCGAATGGCGGCGACCTGTTCCGCGAGCTCATCGCCGAAATGAAGGCGCCGGCGTTCGCCACACAAATGGGGATCGGAACGGTCCCGTCGGATTCCCCCTTCTTCATCGGCCACGGCGGCATCATTGGCGGAGACGCCATTCCGGCGGCTTTCGCGGAGGCGGACGTCGTGCTGGCGGTGGGCTGCCGCTTCTCGTCCTGGCTCTGGGATGAGGGCGGGGCGCTCGCCAAGGGTGGGGCGCGGCTCATCAATATCAATATCGATCCGATGAGCCTCGGCGCGAATGCGCCGCACGCCCTGGGTATCTGGGCCGATGCGAAAAGCGCGCTTGCCGACCTCCTCGCAGCCCTCAGGGGCCGCGCCATGCCGCAGCGGTCGGAATGGCGCGACCGCCTGCGCGGTATCTATGAAGGCTATCGCGGCAAGCTCGAGCGAATGGCCGAGGATGACGGGGCGATCATGCATCCAGCCCGTCTCGGTACGGCACTCGGAAAACTCCTGCCGGCGGATGCGCTGATCGCCTATGACGGCGGGCATACGTCCTTCTGGAGCAACGATCTGACGCCGGCGACCGTCGAGCGAACCCGCTTCCATGAGCCGGGCATGTGCCAGCTCGGATTCGGCACTCCCTATGCGGTGGCGCTCAAGTTGCTTCACCCGGATCGGCCAGTTTTCAACATCTGCGGCGACGGTGCTTTCGGCTTCACGCTTTCCGAACTGGATACGGCGCGGCGTTACGGCCTGCCAATCATCAATATCATCCACAACAACGCCTCCTGGGGCGTCATCAAGATGGGGCAGCGGAAGAGCTACGACTTCTCGTTCGGTGCGGATCTCGATGGCATCGACTACGCCGACGTGGCCCGCGGCTTCGGCTGCCACGGAGAACGCGTCACCACGGTGGACGAGATTGGCCCCGCGCTCGAACGCGCTATCGCTTCCGGCCTGCCGGCGGTTATAGACTGCCACGTCCGTTTCGAGGCCCATCCGAGCATGCTTTATTTCGCGAAAATGAATGCCTACGGTTTCCAGAAGGGTGTGGGTGGCGGCCCCCATGCTGCGCTGGTGAAAGGAGCGTGATGTGGTCGTGACCCAGCTTTCCACCCGTCCGCGGCATGGCGGCGGCCATTCGGCCCCGCGATCCGGCGAGCCGCGAATTCGCATCCGCGACGTCACGCTCGCTTATGGCTCGCTGCAAATCATCGGGGGGATCAGCCTCGATATCGCACCCGGCGAGACGATATCTGTCATCGGGCCGTCCGGCTGCGGCAAGACCACCTTGCTGCGCATGCTCGCCGGCCTCGCCAGACCGACATCCGGCGGCGTCGAACTCGACGGATCGGTTCTCGGCGGGCCAAATCGCTCCGTCGCGATCGTCTTCCAGGATTATGGAAAGGCGCTCCTGCCCTGGCGCACGGCGGGCGGAAACGTATCGCTGGCGCTCGAGGCGCGCGGCTGCCCGGCGAAAGAACGTCCGGCGATCATCCGTGATCTTCTGGAAAAGATCGGCCTCGGCCAGCATGCCGCCAAATATCCGCGCGAAATGTCCGGGGGCATGCAGCAGCGCCTGCAAATCGCCCGCTGTCTGGCGCAGGAGCCGAAAGTGCTGCTGATGGACGAGCCTTTCGGCGCGCTCGATGCGATGACCCGGCAGGCGCTGCAGGACGAGGTGCTCGGGCTGGTCGCGACGACCGGCGCGACCATGGTGTTCGTCACCCACGATATCGAGGAGGCGATCTATCTCGGCGACCGGATCGTCTGCCTCCAACCCAATCCGGGCCGCGTCGGCCGTATCGTCGATGTATCGCTGGCACGACCGCGCGACCAGCTTCTGACGCGCGAGGATCCGGAATTCCTGCGCCTGCGCCGCGAACTCTACGATCTCATCAAGGACGACCACCAATGAGCGCGGCTAGCGTGCTGAAGAATGGCGGTCGCGCGGCGGCGCTGCCGGTCGCGCTCATCGTCCTGGCGCAGGTGGCGGCAACCGTCACGCAGCTGGAAAGCGACAGCCTGGCAAGCCCGGCCGACATCGCAAAGGCTTTCGTCTCCCTGATGGGCGACGGCACGCTGCTCAAGGCGACGGCCGATACGCTGAAAGCGGCTGCCGCGGGTTGTCTTCTGGGCGTTGGAGCCGGGTCGCTGCTTGGTATCGTACTCGGACTTTTTCGGATCGCCGATGACGCGCTCGATCTTACCATCGAACTGTTGCGTCCGGTTCCCGTCGTTGCGTTGATCCCGGTCGTCATGATGCTGCTCGGCTTCGGCGCGGAGATGGAAATCGTCATCATTGCACTCGGCATGCTGTGGCCTTCCGTTGTACTCGCACGCGCCGCGGTCAAGGAGGTCGAGCCGCGATTGATGGAAGTATCGAACGTACTCCAGCTCGGTTTCGCGGCACGGGTGTGGAAGATCGTGCTGCCGGCCATCCTGCCGCAGCTTTTCATGTCACTGAAGCTCGCGGCCGGTTATGCGCTGGTGGTCGCCGTCACTGTCGAGATCACCGCCAACCCGCTTGGATTGGGTTATGGCATCATGATGGCGCAGCAGGCGCTGAGGCCGGCGGAAATGTTTGCCTATCTGATCTGGATCGGTGCTGTCGGCTGGCTCATCAGCGTTCTTTTGAATGTAGCCCAACGCACTTTCTTTCCGGCATTCGTCAACGGAGAGGGGCGATGAAAGCAGTCCCTCTGCGCAAGCTGGTACTGGGTGTCGGGGGGCTGGCAGCCTTCATATTGCTCTGGAAGCTCGTCACCGACGCCAAGCTCGTCTCGCCCGTCTTCTTTCCTGGCCCGGAGCGGACATATGCGGCGCTCGTGAAAGGCCTCTCCGGAGGACCGCTTCTCTCGCAGACGTTCGAGACGGTGAAGCGCATGTTGCTCGGCTGGCTTCTCGCTTCTTTCGTCGGCATCCTTTTCGGCGCGCTGGTCGGCGTGTCGAAACGGGCACGGGCGTTTATTGCCCCGACACTTGAACTCCTGCGGCCGCTGCCGGCGTCGGCCATGATACCGGTTGCGATCGCGTTCCTGGGCTTTTCCGACAACATGGTCCTGGTGGTCATCGCATTCGGTGCCCTCTGGCCGATGCTGCTTGCGACCGTTCATGGTTTTGCCGCCATGGAGCCGCGTCTCTATGAGGTCAGCGAAGTGCTTGGCCTCAACCGCGCGCAAGTGATCTGGAAACTCGCGTTGCCGAGCGCAATGCCGATGATCCTCGCCAGCCTGCGGCTCGGACTCACCATTTCCCTCATTCTGGCTGTCGTCGGCGAGATGCTCGCAAGCCGGGAGGGACTTGGCCAGAGCATTCTGGCGGCGAGCCGCAGTTTCCGTTCGGCCGATCTTTTCGCCGGTATCGTCATTCTCGGGGCTATCGGTCTTTTCGGTAGCCGTCTGCTGTCGGTCGCCGAACGACACCTGCTGCGCTGGCAGGCAAGCAGCCGCTAATTCAACTCAACCAAACGGGATATTGTCATGCTCAAACTTTCCGACGCCTCCACCATCATCGACGTTGCGCTGGCTGAAGGTCGCGCCCGTTCGCTCGCGCCGCTAGTCGTCGCGGTCCTCGATGCAGGCGGCCACCTTGTGGCGTACAAGCGCGAAGACGGCGCGGGCATCGTTCGCTTCGATATCGCCTTTGGCAAGGCCTGGGGCTCGCTCGGCATGGGCTTCGGTACCCGCGAGCTGACGGAACGTGCCGCCAAGAACCCGGCATTCATCACGGTCCTCGCCTCCGTGAGTGCCGGCCGAATGGTGCCGTCGCCGGGCGGCGTACTGATCCTCGACAATGCCGGCATTGTCATCGGAGCAGTCGGCATTTCGGGTGACATCGGCGACAACGATGAACTATGCGCCATCGTGGGCATCGAAAAGGCCGGCTTTCGTGCTGCCCCGAAGCTCGTTGAGTAAAGTGAGGAATTTTCCAATGCAGCAAACCATATCCAATCCCGTCGCTCCCGGCGAATTTGTTCGCCTCAACCCTGTCACCGGAGAGGTCGCCAGCAAGGCGCAGGCGGGAAAGTCGGCACAAGCGAATGCGGCAGCCGACAAGGCAGCGGTCGCTTTTCCGGCCTGGTCGGAAACAGGACCGAATGCCAGGCGTCAGTTGCTCATGAAGGCGTCACAGGCGCTTGCGTCCAGGAAGGACGAGTTCATCGCGCTGATGCAGGCCGAAACCGGAGCGACAGCAAGCTGGGCTGGCTTCAACGTGATGCTTGCGGCGAGCATGATCCTGGAAGCTGCGGCGCTGACGACGCAGATCAAGGGCGAAGTCATACCGTCGGACAAGCCCGGCTGCCATGCCATGTCGGTTCGCCAGGCGGCAGGCGTCTGCCTCGGCATTGCGCCTTGGAACGCGCCGATTATTCTCGGCGTTCGGGCTATCGCCACTGCGCTTGCCTGCGGAAACACGGTGGTCCTCAAGGCCTCCGAAAAGTGCCCGGCCGTGCATAGCCTGATCGTTGACTGCTTCCAGTCCGCCGGGTTTCCGGAAGGCGTCGTGAATGTTGTTACCAATGCTCCCGAAGACGCGGCGGAAGTCGTCAACGCCCTGATCGATCATCCGGCCGTGCGCCGGATCAATTTCACCGGTTCGACCGAAGTCGGCAAGGTCATCGCGCGTCGTGCGGCAGAGCACCTGAAGCCGGTCCTGCTGGAGCTGGGTGGCAAGGCACCGTTCCTGGTTCTGGATGACGCCAAGTTGGACGAGGCCGTCGCGGCAGCAGCCTTCGGAGCGTTCTTCAACCAGGGGCAGATCTGCATGTCGACCGAACGTATCATTGTGGTCGATGCCATCGCCGACGCATTTGTCGAGAAGTTCCGGGCAAAAGCCGGCACGCTCGTTGCGGGCAATCCGGCGGAAGGAAAAGCGCCACTTGGGGCCGTGATCGGCATCGAGACCGTGGGAAAGGTCCAGGCGCTGGTGAGTGACGCTGTCTCCAAGGGTGCAAAGCTCGCAACGGGCGGCGGTGCCGAAGGGGTCCTGATGCCGGCGACGGTCGTCGACGGTGTGACCAAGGACATGCGCCTCTACAGCGAGGAGAGCTTCGGACCTGTCGTGGCTATTCTGCGCGCCCGTGATGAAGACCATGCCATCGAACTGGCCAATGACAGTGAATACGGCCTTTCGGCCTCCGTCTTCACCGGCGATGCAGCCCGTGGATTGCGCGTGGCGCGCCGTATCAAGTCCGGGATTTGCCACGTCAACGGACCGACGGTTCACGACGAGGCGCAGATGCCGTTCGGCGGCGTGAAGGGCTCGGGCTATGGCCGTTTCGGCGGTCAGGCAGGTATCGCCGAGTTCACGGACCTGCGCTGGATCACGGTCGAAACTCTGCCGGGGCATTATCCGATCTGAGCCAAGGGCCAATTTAAGATCCGAGGGCCGCCTTCGAGGCGGCCCTCTTCTACCGGTAACCATGGAGCCGCGTCAGTGCTTTCGGCGACAAGCTGGGGCCGGATGTGGTCCAGGGAATAGCGCTGCTGAATAGCGGCAGTTCTTTGAAACCTCAGGCCGGTGCCATGGCGTCGCCGGCTTCATTCGTTTCGAGGTCGGCGCGTATGAACTCCGCGGTCTGTTCGTAGTGTTGCTGCAGAAGTCTCACGGCCTCGGCGGTATTGCGGTCCATAACCGCCTTGAGGATGTCGGCGTGCTCCTGTGTGACCTTGCGGACCCGGAAAGCCTTGCGGCTCGAAAGTGCCCGATAACGGTTGAGCCGGTCGGCGAGCTGTTCGCAAAAGCCGATCAGCGGTCGTGAACCGCAACCGTTGATCAGGACGGCGTGAAACGCGCGGTGAAGGCGTTCCCATTCCGGATTGCTCTCGAAGCGATCGGGGTTGAGCGATCTGGGCGCCCGCTCCAAGCGATGATGCGCCACCAGCAGGGCTTCCTCCCAGGCCGGCGTCGCATTGCCCATCGATTCACGCAGCGCCAGACCTTCCACCCAGCAACGCGTCTTTGTCAGCTCGCCGAGTTCGTCCAGGCTTATCGGCTTGACGGAAAAACCGCGCTGCTCTCTGCCGATCACGAGGTCTTCCGTGGTCAACCGATTCAACGCCTCGCGCAGCGGCGTCTGCCCTGCTTCATAGTGTTCCATCAGAAAACGGAGCTGCAGCTTTCTGCCAGGCTCAAGCCGGGCGGAGAGGATATCGGCCTTCAGGCGCTCGTAGATGCTCGTCGCCAGCGTAGCCGGGCCTTCGACTTCCTTGTTCAAAGCATCGGCGTCCATATGGTCCTCTCGGTTCAAGCTCCGGTTTTATATACACGACTTCCAAGAATCGAAAAATTTATAAATTATGACTTTACGACGGCGATTTTGTATAATATTCAACCCTCAACACAGGAGGATAGGGTGGGCGGAGAGGATATCCGGGCGAGTTCCTTCAAGGGTGGCTGCAACTGCCGTGGCATCGATGTGCATTGCCACGTCGTTCCCGCTCGCTTCCCCCGAGTTCCCGACGGCGCAAGCATTCGCGGCTTGCCTTCGATCGTGGCCGCCGATGATTGCCACGCGACGGTGGTGATCGATGAAAAACCCTATCGGACGGTCAGCGACGCCTGCTGGATTGCTGAGCGGCGGCTGACGGAGATGGACAGGGCCGGAATTGAGATGCAGGCGCTTTCGCCCATGCCGGAACTGTTCGGCTACTGGATCGACACGGGTGCCGCCTACGATCTGGTGCGCTACGTCAACGATTCAATCGCCACGCTCGTGTCGGAAGGCGGGGGCCGATTTGTCGGTCTCGGCGGCCTGCCGCTGCAGGATATTGAGCTCTCCATCAAGGAGTTGCACCGGATTGTCGGGGAACTCGGCTTCAGCGGCGTGGAAATCGGTAGCAACATCAATGGTGTGGTGATCGGCGATCCCCGCTTTCAGCCGTTCTTTGCCGAAGCCGAGAGGCTCGGCGCGGCCGTCTTCGTTCATGCGGTGCGGCCGGCGGGCATGGATCGGCTCGTGGGGCCGGCGCCGCTTCAGCAGGTGCTTGGTTATCCGACCGATGTCGGGCTTGCCGCGGCGTCGGTCGTGACCGGAGGATTGTTGCAGACGTTTCCGAAGCTGCGGATTGCCTTCAGTCATGGTGCCGGAACATTCGCTTCGCTGCTGCCGCGGCTGGAGCAGGGCTATTTAGCTTTTCCGGCCGTGAAGGACATCATGCCCGAGCCGCCGTCGGCTCAGGCGCGGCGTCTCTACGTGGATTCACTGGTTTTCGATGCTGAGACCCTACGCCGGCTGGTCGCCGTATTCGGTGAGGACCGCGTGCTGCTCGGCACAGACTATCCGTTCAATTTTCGCGAGAAGGAGCCGGTCGCGCGCATCAAGGAAGCATTCGCGGACGCCTCCCTGCTTGAGCGCCTGACGTTTGCCAATGCGCGCGCCTTCCTGGGTTTGGACGAGGTTTGATATGACGGTATTTCCTGTCTCCGCATTGCGCAGCGTCGAACTGGGCACGCCCGATCTCGCAAGCTCCGTCGATTTCTATACCCGCGTGTGGGGATTGCAGGTCGTGGCGGAAGCAGGTGGCAAGGTCTTTCTGGCGGCCACCGGCAACGATTTCCATGTTCTGGAACTGAAGCAAAGCCACCGGTCCGAATTGCGCAAGATCACCTTCCGTGTCGGCTCCGCGGAGGAGCTGGCGGCGCTTTTTGAAAGGACGGTCGCCTCAGGCTGCACGGTACTGCGCGAACCGGGTCCTGCAGATGCGCCCTCCAGCGGCGAACGTTTCGTCATTCGCGAGCCGCAGGGCTCGGTTCTGGAATTCGTGCACGGTGATCGCCGCAAGGCCGGCAGCGCCGTTGCCAACAGGCCCGAACGCCTTGCCCATGTGAACATCAATACCGCGGATATCGAGAGCCTTGCCGCTTTCTACCAGGATGTCCTCGGTTTCCAGCTCACTGACCGGTCGAAGCTGATGGCCTTCCTGCGCTGCAATGACGACCACCATGCGGTGGTTCTGGCCGAAGCCCGGGCGAATGGCCTCAACCACGTCGCCTTTCTGATGCCCGACCTCGAATCCGTCATGCGCGGATCGGGCCGGGTTGTCGATCACGGACATCCCATCGGCTGGGGTGTTGGCCGGCACGGGCCGGGGGACAACGTCTTTGCCTATTTCATCGATCCCCAGGGCGTCGTGGTGGAATACACCGCCGAGGTTCTGCAGGTCGACGAGACCTATCGTTTCCGCGGTCCGGACGAATGGGTCTGGCCGCCCGGCCGCACCGATCATTGGGGTATTGCCCCTCCCAAGAGCGACGCCTGCAAGAAGGCGCAGATTTCCATCGGATTTTCCGGCGTGTGAAGCCGCCGTTCAGTTTGCAGAGGCATTCCCGTGAAGAACGAGATTTCGAATACGTATGACGTGCTGGTCGTCGGTTTCGGCCCGGCAGGCGCGGTGGCCGCCGGAATGCTCGGTGCACGTGGGCATTCGACGCTTGTCGTCGATCGCCTGACCGACATCTACGACAAGCCGCGTGCGATCGCGATCGATCATGAAATTCTGCGTCATTTCGACAATATGGGCATTGTCGACCAGGTCATGCCCTATATCGAACCCTTTACGGCATCCCAGCATTTCGGGGCGCAGGGGCAGCTTATCCGTCGCATCGACATGGTGCCCGCGCCTTTTCCGCTCGGTTATACGCCGAGCATGGTCTTCACACAGCCGCCGGTCGAGGTCGTGCTGAGACGTCATGCCGAAAGCTTCGACCACGTGATGGTCGAGCTTGGAACGGAAATGCTGGATCTCGATCCGCGCGCCGACGAGGTGGTGGTAACGCTGAAGGACGCTTCCGGTGCATCGCGAAAAGTTGCCGCGAAATACGTCATCGGCTGCGACGGTGCGTGGAGCAGGGTGCGCGAACTCTCCGGTATGAAACTGGAGGATCTGGTATTCGACGAGCCGTGGCTGGTGGTGGACGTTCGGGTTCACGACGCCGCACTCGGCAACCTGCCGCAGACTTCTGCCCAGTACTGCGATCCGGCGCGGCCGACAAGCTATATCATGGGACCGAAGAACCATAGGCGGTGGGAGATCATGCTCTTGCCGGGCGAAGACCCGCGCGAGATGGAAAAGTCCGAAAATGTCTGGCGCCTCCTGTCGCCTTGGCTCACACCGGAAGAAGGCGATCTGTGGCGCGCGGCGGCCTATCGGTTCCATGCGTTGGTTGCCGACGAATGGCGTCGCGGCCGGGTGATGATCGCCGGCGATGCGGCCCATCAGCAGCCGCCATTCATCGGGCAAGGCATGTGCCAGGGCCTGCGCGACGTCTCCAATCTCATCTGGCGGCTCGATCGCGTCTTGAAGGGACAGTCTTCGCAGGCGCTTTTCGAGACTTACACGACCGAACGCAAGCGCCACGTCCAGACGCTGACCGGCAAGATCAAGGCGATCGGTCAGGCGATCTGCGAGCGAGACCCCCAAGCTGCCGCCGCGCGAGATGCCCGTATTCTTTCGGAAGGTGGCGGCAAGCCGCTGATCATTACGCGCCAGGAAATCGTACCGCCTATCGAGGAGGGGTTCATCGCCGCAGAAGGCACCCCGGCAAGGGGACTGCTTTTCCCGCAGCCCGCTATTGCTGATGGCGCTTCGTCGCGATTGCTGGACGCTTTCACCGGGCCGACATGGCGGCTCGTACTCGATGGCCGCCGGATCGGGGCAGCCGAAGGCGAAGCACTTGCCGGGGAAGACAGCGGACTGGTGGTCCGCAGCGTCGTCGGTGCCAATCATGCGGCGCAGGATCCCGCCGCCCTGCGTGAAAGGGATGGCGTGCTTTCCGCCTGGTTCGACCGCCACGGCGTCATCGCCGCGCTGGTGCGTCCCGACCACTACGTCTTTGGCGCGGCTGAAAACATCGATGCTCTTCGCCAACAAATTGCGGACTTGCGCATCCGCCTTGCGTGACACGCCGTCCATCGAGAATCGTTCCGCTACAGGAGAAGACCTATATGAGAC
>Ga0209676_1000696_pt1 | contig 47256 bp, 39 predicted proteins | sample AraplaCvi_mLB_r2_FD_184282 | JGI IMG/M metagenome (GOLD analysis project Ga0209676, IMG submission 184282) | Arabidopsis root microbial communities from North Carolina, USA - plate scrape MF_Cvi_mLB_r2 (SPAdes) (version 2) | ecosystem: Host-associated > Plants > Roots > Endosphere | place: USA... | reverse complement strand
CCAGGAACAGCAGGGCCGACAGCAGGATACCGGCGATGGCAATGGCGCCCGAGGTGATCTCCAGCGCGTGCTTGGCTTCGCCACCCGCGTGGCCGGCGCTTTCCGGCAGCACACCTGCCAGCGGCGGGGTGATCCAGGCGCCGACGAAGGTCGACAGCACGATCAGCACGCCCAGCGGCAGCCAGTGGCTGATGCCGTGGCCAGCGTGGGCTTCGGTCTTGGCTTCGCCGTGGAAGGCGATGAAGATCAGGCGGAAGGTGTACAGCGAGGTCATGAACGCACCGACCAGGCCGGCGTACAGCAGGCCAGTGTTGCCGCTGGCGAAGGCTTCCCAGAGGATCTCGTCCTTGGAGTAGAAGCCCACGGTCACGATCGGCAGGGCCGCCAGGGCAGCGCCACCGACCACGAAGCTGGCGTAGGCCAGCGGCAGTTTCTTCCACAGGCCGCCCATCTTGAAGATGTCCTGCTCGTGGTGGCAGGCAACGATCACCGCACCGGAGGCAAGGAACAGCAGGGCCTTGAAGAAGGCGTGGGTCATCAGGTGGAAGATCGCCGCGTCCCAGGCGCCGACGCCCAGGGCCAGGAACATGTAGCCGATCTGGCTCATGGTCGAGTAGGCGAGGATACGCTTGATGTCGGTCTGCACCAGCGCGGCGAAGCCGGCCAGTACCAGGGTCACGCCACCGACCACGCCCACCAGGTGCAGGATGTCCGGCGCCAGCAGGAACAGGCCGTTGGTACGGGCGATCAGGTACACGCCCGCAGTCACCATGGTTGCCGCGTGGATCAGTGCCGAAACCGGGGTCGGGCCCGCCATCGCGTCGGCCAGCCAGGTCTGCAGTGGCAGCTGGGCCGATTTACCGACCGCGCCACCCAGCAGCATCAGGGTTGCCAGTACCATCCAGGTGTCGCCAGCCTGGAACTTCTGCGGTGCCAGCACCAGCAGTTCCTGCACGTTCAGGGTACCCAGCTGGGCGAACAGGATGAACAGGCCGATGGCCATGAACACGTCGCCGATACGGGTGACGATAAATGCCTTGAGTGCTGCGTTACCGTTGTTGCGGTTGCTGTAGTAGAAGCCGATCAACAGGTACGAGCACAGGCCCACGCCTTCCCAGCCGAAGTAGATGAACAGCAGGTTATCGCCCAGCACCAGGAACAGCATGCTGGCGATGAACAGGTTGGTGTACGAGAAGAAGCGCGAGTAACCGGCTTCGCCACGCATGTACCAGGAAGCGAACAGGTGGATCAGGAAGCCGACACCGGTGACCACGCCGAGCATGGTAACCGACAGGCCGTCCAGGTACAGGGTGAAGTTCGGCGCGAAGCCGTCCACCGACATCCACTGCCACAGCAGCTGGCTGTACGCGCCGCCCTCAGGCGGGGCGACGTTGAATTGCCAGATGACGTAGGCGGCCGTGGCCGCCGACAGGCCTACCGAGCCGACGCCGATCAGGGCGGACAGGTTCTCCGAGAACCGCCCGCGCGAGAACGACAGCAGCAGGAAGCCGACGAGGGGGAAGACGAAAGTCAGGAAGAGAAGGTTCATCCGCGCATCTCACTGGCAGCATCGATGTCGAGAGTGTGGAAGCGGCGATACAGCTGCAGCAGGATGGCCAGGCCAATACTGGCCTCGGCGGCTGCCAGGCTGATCACCAGAATGAACATCACCTGGCCGTCGGGCTGGACCCAACGGGCACCGGCGACGACGAACGCCAGGGCAGAGGCGTTCATCATGACTTCCAGGCTCATGAGCACGAAGAGGATGTTGCGGCGGACCATCAGGCCAACCAGACCTAAGCAGAACAGGATCCCGGCGACTGCCAGGCCATGCTCGAGAGGGATAGCACCCATGATTTACTCCTTCGCCTCGTTGCGGCCCAGGTGGAAGGCGGTGACGGCTGCTGCCAGCAGCAGCATCGACGCCAGTTCGACCACCAGCAGGTAGGGGCCGAACAGGCTGATGCCGACGGCTTTCGGGCCCACGGTGGTACCGCTGATGCCGGCGCCGCTCGGGGTGACGAACAGCACGTACAGCAGCTCTGCCAGCAGCAGGGCGCCGAGGAGCACAGGCCCCGCCCAGATACCGGGTTTGAGCCAGCCGCGTTCCTGGGCGACCGAGGCCGGCCCGAGGTTGAGCATCATCACCACGAACACGAACAGCACCATGATGGCGCCGGCGTAGGCGATCACTTCCAGGGCACCGGCGAACGGCGCACCCAGGGAGAAGAAGATCATGGCCACGGAAATCAGCGAAATGATCAGGTAAAGCAAGGCGTGCACGGGGTTGGTGCCGGTTACCACCCGAAGGGTGGAGACCACGGCGATCCCGGATGCGAAGTAGAAAGCGAATTCCATCTTTCTGTCCTTATGGGAGCAAGCTCTTCACGTTGATCGGCTCGGCTTCGTTCTGTGCAGAGCCCTTCGGCTTGCCAGCGATTGCCATACCCGCAACACGGTAGAAGTTGTAGTCAGGGTTCTTGCCGGGGCCGGAGATCAGCAGATCTTCTTTCTCGTACACCAGGTCCTGACGCTTGAACTCGGCCATTTCGAAATCCGGAGTCAGCTGGATCGCGGTGGTCGGGCACGCTTCTTCACACAGGCCGCAGAAGATGCAGCGCGAGAAGTTGATGCGGAAGAACTCCGGGTACCAGCGGCCGTCCTCGGTCTCGGCCTTCTGCAGCGAGATGCAGCCGACCGGGCAGGCCACCGCGCAGAGGTTGCACGCTACACAGCGCTCCTCGCCATCGGGGTCGCGGGTGAGGACGATGCGGCCGCGGTAGCGCGGCGGCAGGTACACGGGTTCTTCGGGGTACTGCAGGGTGTCGCGCTTGCGGAACCCGTGGGAGAACACCATTGCCAGGCTGCGCAGCTGGGTGCCGGTGCCCTTAACGATGTCGCCGATATACTTGAACATGGGTCAAATCCTCACTGGGCCGCGACGGCTGGCGTGTTGTAGAGCACGATCGCAGCGGTCACCAGCAAATTGATCAGGGTCAGCGGCAGGCAGAACTTCCAGCTGAAGTCCATCACCTGGTCATAGCGTGGGCGCGGGATCGAGGCGCGCAGCAGGATGAACAGCATGATGAAGAACGCGGTCTTCAGGGCGAACCACAGGAACGACAGTTGCGGCAGGATGCCGAACGGGCCGTGCCAGCCGCCGAAGAACAGGGTTACCAGCAGCGCCGAGATGAGGATGATGCCGATGTATTCACCGACGAAGAACATGCCCCATTTCATGCCGGCATACTCGATGTGGTAGCCGTCGGCCAGTTCCTGTTCCGCTTCCGGCTGGTCGAACGGGTGGCGGTGAGTCACGGCGACGCCAGCGATGAAGAAGGTGCAGAAGCCGAAGAACTGCGGAATGATGAACCACAGGTTCTGCGCCTGGTATTCAACGATGTCGCGCATGTTGAACGAGCCTACCTGCACCACCACGCCCATCAGCGCCAGGCCCAGGAACACTTCGTACGACACGGTCTGTGCCGAGGCACGCAAGCTGCCCAGCAGGGCGTACTTGTTGTTCGACGACCAGCCGGCGAACAGTACCGCGTAGACCGACAGGCCGGCCATGGCGAAGAAGAACAGCAGGCCGATGTTCAGGTCGGCGACGCCCCAGGTCGGGGTGATCGGGATGACCACGAAGGCGATCAGCAGGGCGCTCATGGCCACGACCGGTGCCAGGGTGAAGATCACCCGGTCGACGAAGGGTGGGTTCCAGTCTTCCTTGAAGAACATCTTCAGCATGTCGGCAGCGATCTGGAACATGCCGAACGGGCCGACGCGGTTCGGACCGTAACGGTCCTGCCACCAGCCCAGCAGGCGGCGCTCGACGAAGCTGAGCAGCGCGCCGCAGACCACCACCGCCAGCAGGACCACGATGGCCCGCAGCACGGTGAGGATCACATCGATCACTTCGGGGGTGAACCAGCTCATTGTGCTGCCTCCTGCAGACCTTCGACGGATGCACCGAAGATGGCAGGCGGAATGCCAGCCAGGCCTTTCGGCAACGCGACCAGGCCAGCGCCCAGCTCTTCATTGATGCGCAGCGGCAGGCGCAGGGTCACACCGGCCACGTTCAGGCTCAGCAGGGCACCGTCGTTGACGCCCAGGCGGTCGGCTTCGGACTTGGCCAGGGCCACGTAGGCTGCCGGGATGCGCTGTTGCACCGGGGCGGCGCGCGAGGAGCTTTCTTCGCTGCCGAACAGGTGGAAGAACGGCACGGCAGTCCAGGTGCCACGGGCCGGGTTGAAGGCACCCGGAATGGCGTTGAACCAGTGCAGGCGGTCGCCTTGCCATTCGATCAGGCGCACGCCCGGGTCACCGGCACGCAGGTGGCCACCGACCTCGTCCTGGAACTTGTTCCAGGCTTGTGGCGAGTTCCAGCCCGGCGACCAGGCGAACGGCACCTGCTGGCGCGGTTCGGCCGAACCCGAGTAGCCTTCCATGGAGAAGGCGAACGCGGTGTCCTTGTCTTGCGGGGTGCGCGGCTCGTGCACGCTGATGTTGGCGCGCATGGCGGTACGGCCGGAGTAGCGCAGCGGCTCGCGGGCCAGCTTCAGGCCCTTGATGCGGAACGCGGCGCTTGGTGCGGCGTTGACGATGCCGGCCAGTTGCGGAACGGCTTCGGCGCAGGCGCTGGTGACGTGGTCCAGCTGGGTCCAGTCGACCGGCTTGTTCAGCAGGGTGGCACGCAGCGCGTGCATCCAGCGCCAGCCTTCGTGGATCAGGATGCTGCTGTCCAGGTATTGCGGGTCGAACACCTGGAAGAAGCGCTGGGCACGGCCTTCCTGGCTGACCAGGGTACCGTCGCCTTCGGCGAACGAGGCCGCTGGCAGCACCAGGTGGGCGCGGTCGACAGTCGGGGTTTTCGAGTGGTCGGCAACGATCACGACCTTGGCCGCAGCCAGGGCAGCGTCGACCTTGGCAGCCGGTACGCGGGTGTACAGGTCGTTTTCCAGCACGACGATGGCGTCGGCCTTGCCGCTGATGACCGCGTCCAGCGCGGCATCGACCGACTCGCCACCGAGCATGGCCAGGCCGAGGCTGTTGGCTTCAGGCACCACCAGGCTCAGCGAGCCGTTCTTCTCGCGCAGCTTCAGCGCCTTGGCGATGTTGGCGGCGGCTTCGATCAGCGCCGGGTCGGCCAGCGAGGTACCGGCTACGACCAGAGGGCGCTTGGCCGCGACCAGGGCGTCGGCGATGCGCTGGGCCAAGGCCTGCGCTTCGGCGTCCAGGCCTTCGACGGCCGGGGCGCTCGGGTCGATGGCGTGGGCCACGGCGAAACCGATGCGGGCCAGGTCGGCCGGGGCGGCGTGCACGCATTCTTCGGCAACGTCGTCCAGCTTGGTTTCAGCCAGCGAGGCGATGAACAGCGGGTACAGCGCGTGCTGGCCGATGTTCTTCACGGCAGCGTCGAGCCACGGCTGCACTTTCATCGCTTCAGCCATGGCCTCGGCCTTGCCCTTGGTGGCCTGGCGCACGGCCAGGGCGACGCGGGCAGCGGTCTGGGTCAGGTCTTCACCGAGCACGAACACGGCGTCGTGGTCTTCGATGTCGCGCAGGGTCGGCACCGGCAGCGGGCTGTTGTTCAGCACGTTCAGGGCCAGGCGTACGCGGGCCAGTTCGCCGGCTTCCATGCCCGAGTAGAAGTACTCGGCACCGACCAGTTCACGCAGGCCGTAGTTGCTTTCCAGGCTGGCGCGTGGCGAGCCGATACCGACGATGGTACGGCCGCGCAGCAGGTCGGCAGCCTTGTCCAGGGCGGCGTCCAGGCCCAGCTTGGTGCCGTCGGCCAGGTGTGGCTGGCGTGGGCGGTCCTTGCGGTTGACGTAGCCATAGCCGAAGCGGCCGCGGTCGCACAGGAAGTACTGGTTGACCGAACCGTTGAAGCGGTTTTCCACCCGGCGCAGTTCGCCGTAGCGCTCGCCCGGGCTGATGTTGCAGCCGCTGGAGCAGCCGTGGCAGATGCTCGGGGCAAACTGCATGTCCCACTTGCGGTTGTAGCGCTCGGAGTGGGTCTTGTCGGTGAACACACCGGTCGGGCAGACCTCGGTCAGGTTGCCGGAGAATTCACTTTCCAGCACGCCGTCTTCGACGCGGCCGAAGTACACGTTGTCGTGGGCGCCGTACACGCCCAGGTCGGTACCACCGGCGTAGTCCTTGTAGTAGCGCACGCAGCGGTAGCAGGCGATGCAGCGGTTCATCTCATGGGCGATGAACGGGCCGAGGTCCTGATTCTGGTGGGTACGCTTGGTGAAACGGTAGCGGCGCTCGTTGTGGCCGGTCATTACCGTCATGTCCTGCAGGTGGCAGTGACCGCCTTCCTCGCACACCGGGCAGTCGTGCGGGTGGTTGGTCATCAGCCATTCGACGACGCTGGCGCGGAACGCCTTGGACTCTTCATCGTCGATGGAGATCCAGGTGCCGTCGGAGGCAGGGGTCATGCAGGACATGACGATACGACCACGGGTGTCGTTCTCGTCGGTGTACTGCTTGACCGCGCACTGCCGGCAGGCGCCAACGCTACCAAGCGCCGGGTGCCAGCAGAAATAAGGGATGTCGAGGCCGAGCGACAGACAGGCCTGTAACAGGTTGTCTGCACCGTTGACTTCGAGCGCTTTGCCGTCTACGTGGATAGTGGCCATTGTTCAAAGTTCTTCGTTGGCCCGCGTGAGCGGGCGTGGCTAATGGAAATCGGTGAGCTTGCGACACGCCTCGATCGCTCGGGCCTGCCAGCAAGCTGGCGGGTGGCACGGACCACCCGCCTTCATCATCTTGTTATGCGCCGACCACGATCGGCTTGGCCAGGTTGGGGCGCAAGGTGTCACCAGCAGATGCTGGCGCGACACCGGCCTCGAACTCGGACCGGAAGTATTTGATGGCGCTGCCCAACGGCTCGACGGCACCCGGTGCGTGAGCACAGAAGGTGCGGCCTGGGCCGAGGAAGTTGACCAGGCCCAGCAGCGTCTCGATGTCTTCGGCGCGGCCCTGGCCTTTTTCCAGTGCGCGCAGCATCTTCACGCTCCACGGCAGGCCGTCACGGCATGGGGTGCACCAGCCGCACGACTCGCGGGCGAAGAACTCTTCCATGTTGCGCAGCAGCGACACCATGTTGATGCTGTCGTCGACCGCCATGGCCAGGCCAGTACCCATACGGGTGCCGACCTTGGCGATGCCGCCGGCGTACATCTGCGCGTCGAGGTGCTCGGGCAGCAGGAAGCCGGTACCGGCGCCGCCTGGCTGCCAGCACTTGAGCTTGAAGCCGTCGCGCATGCCGCCGGCGTAGTCTTCGAACAGTTCGCGGGCGGTGACGCCGAACGGCAGTTCCCACAGGCCCGGGTTCTTCACCTTGCCGGAGAAGCCCATCAGCTTGGTGCCGTGGTCCTCGCTGCCTTCACGGGCCAGCGACTTGTACCAGTCGTTGCCGTTGGCGACGATGGCCGGGACGTTGCACAGGGTTTCGACGTTGTTCACGCAGGTCGGCTTGCCCCACACGCCCACGGCGGCAGGGAAGGGCGGCTTGGAGCGCGGGTTGGCGCGGCGGCCTTCCAGCGAGTTGATCAGTGCGGTTTCTTCACCGCAGATGTAGCGGCCGGCACCGGTGTGCACGAACAGCTCGAAATCGAAACCGCTGCCGAGGATGTTCTTGCCCAGCAGGCCGGCGGCCTTGGCTTCCTCGATGGCGCGGTTGAGGTTTTTCGCTGCGGTGGTGTATTCGCCACGCAGGAAGATGTAGCCACGGTAGGCCTTCAGGGCGCGGGCGCTGATCAGCATGCCCTCGACCAGCAGATGGGGCTGTTGCTCCATCAGCATGCGGTCCTTCCAGGTGTTCGGCTCCATTTCGTCCGCGTTGCACAGCAGGTAGCGGATGTTCATGGATTCGTCTTTGGGCATCAGGCCCCACTTCACGCCGGTGGGGAAGCCTGCACCACCACGGCCCTTGAGGCCGGAGTCCTTGACGCTTTGCACGATATCGTCGGCGGACATTTGCGCCAGTGCCTTGCGGGCGGCAGCGTAGCCGTTCTTCGACTCGTACTCGGCCAGCCAGACCGGCTCGCCGTCATCACGCAGGCGCCAGGTCAGCGGGTGGGTTTCGGCCGTGCGCGCGATGCGGTTGGCCGGGCCGAAGGAAGTAATGGTCATACGTAACCCTCCAGCAGTTTGGAAACGCCAGCCGGCTGCACGTCACCGAAGGTGTCGTCATCGATCATCAGTGCCGGGGCCTTGTCGCAGTTGCCCAGGCAGCACACCGGCAGCAGGGTGAAACGGCCGTCGGCGGTGGTCTGGCCCAAGCCGATACCCAGCTCGCTCTGGATCTGGCTGACCACGGATTCATGGCCGCCGATGTAGCAGACCATGCTGTCGCACACGCGGATGATGTGGCGGCCGACCGGCTGACGGAAGATCTGGCTGTAGAAAGTGGCGACACCTTCGACGTCGCTGGCCGGGATGCCCAGCACTTCGCCGATGGCGTGGATGGCGCCGTCCGGTACCCAGCCACGTTCCTTCTGAACGATCTTCAGGGCTTCGATGGACGCCGCGCGCGGGTCCTCGTAGTGATGCATTTCGTGCTCGATGGCCGAGCGCTCGGTTTCGCTCAGGGCGAAACGGTCTGTCTGGATAAGCGTGCTGTTCATGCTTAGCGGTCCACGTCAGCCATAACGAAGTCGATACTGCCCAGGTACGCAATGAGGTCGGCGACCATGCTGCCTTTGATCACCGAAGGGATCTGCTGCAGGTGCGGGTAGCTCGGGGTACGAATCCGGGTGCGGTAGCTCATGGTGCCGCCATCGCTCGTCAGGTAGTAACTGTTGATGCCCTTGGTCGCCTCGATCATCTGGAACGACTCGTTGGCCGGCATGACCGGGCCCCACGAGACCTGCAGGAAGTGCGTGATCAGGGTTTCGATGTGCTGCAGGGTGCGCTCTTTCGGCGGCGGCGTGGTCAGCGGGTGATCCGCCTTGTACGGGCCTTCCGGCATGTTGCGCAGGCACTGGTCGATGATGCGGATACTCTGGCGCATCTCCTCGACACGGACCATGCAGCGATCGTAGGCATCGCCGTTGTGGGCCAGCGGTACTTCGAACTCGAAGTTCTCGTAGCCGGAGTAGGGGCGGGCTTTGCGCAGGTCGAAGTCGCAACCGGTGGCACGCAGGCCGGCACCGGTGGTACCCCAGGCCAGCGCTTCCTTGGTGTTGTACGCGGCAACGCCGATGGTACGGCCCTTGAGGATGCTGTTCTGCAGGGCAGCCTTTTCGTACTCGTCGAGGCGCTTGGGCAGCCATTCGACGAAGTCCTTGACCAGCTTGTCCCAGCCGCGCGGCAGGTCGTGGGCGACGCCACCGATGCGGTACCAGGCCGGGTGCAGGCGGAAACCGGTGATCGCTTCGATCACGGTGTAGGCGCGCTGGCGGTCGGTGAAGGTGAAGAACACCGGGGTCATGGCGCCGACGTCCTGGATGTAGGTACCCAGGAACAGCAGGTGGCTGGTGATACGGAAGAACTCGGCCAGCATCACGCGGATGGTGTCGACCTTCTGTGGCACCTTGATGCCGGCCAGTTTCTCGACGGCGAGCACGTACGGCAGGTTGTTCATTACCCCGCCGAGGTAGTCGATACGGTCGGTGTAGGGGATGAAGCTGTGCCAGGACTGGCGCTCGGCCATTTTCTCGGCACCACGGTGGTGGTAGCCGATGTCCGGTACGCAGTCGACGATCTCTTCACCGTCCAGCTGCAGGACGATACGGAAGGCACCGTGCGCGGAAGGGTGGTTGGGGCCGAGGTTGAGGAACATGTAGTCCTCGTTGGCACCCTGGCGCTTCATGCCCCAGGCTTCCGGGTTGAAGCGTGCCGATTCCTCTTCAAGCTGCTGCTTGGCCAGGGTCAGGCTGTAGGGGTCGAACTCGGTGGCACGGGCGGGGTAGTCCTTGCGCAGCGGGTGGCCTTCCCAGGTGGGCGGCATCATGATGCGGCTGAGGTGCGGGTGGCCGGCAAAGTCGATGCCGAACATGTCCCAGACTTCGCGCTCGTACCAGTTGGCGTTCGGCCAGATACCGGTCACGGTCGGCAGGTTCAGGTCGCCTTCGCTGAGCGACACCTTGATCATCACATCGCTGTTACGCTCGATCGACAGCAGGTGGTAGAACACGCTGAAGTCGGCGGCCGGCAGGCCGCGGCGCTGGGTGCGCAGGCGTTCGTCGACGCCGTGCAGGTCGTACAGCATGCTGTACGGTTTGGCCACGCCGCGCAGGAAGCTGAGCACTTCCTTGAGTTGCTCGCGCTTGACCCACAGCACGGGCATGCCGGTGCGGGTTTCCTGGGCGACGAATGCTTCGGCGCCAAAACGGTTGTGCAGTTCGACGACCACATCCTGGTCGTCAGCCTTGTAGGGCGGAATGAAAATAGCGTTGTCCGCTGTCATGGTCTCGGTCGCTTTGGGTCAACGTTAAGAATGAAGCCAGGCCGCCGGCTCCAGGGGAGCGGGCGGCAGGTCGCTGGATCAGACTTCGTCGGGGCTGCGCAGGTTGGTTACGGCAATGCGCTGCTCACGACGCAGGTCTTTCTGGGCTGGCATCTCGGCACGGTAAATACCTTGATCACCAACAACCCAGGAAAGCGGGCGTCGTTCTTGGCCGATCGACTCCTGCAGCAGCATCAAGCCTTGCAGGAAAGCCTCAGGGCGTGGCGGGCAGCCAGGCACATAGACGTCCACGGGGAGGAACTTGTCGACCCCCTGAACGACCGAGTAGATGTCGTACATGCCGCCGGAGTTGGCGCACGAACCCATGGAGATAACCCATTTCGGCTCGAGCATCTGCTCGTACAGGCGCTGGATGATCGGCGCCATTTTGACGAAGCAGGTACCGGCGATGACCATGAAGTCGGCCTGACGCGGCGAGGCCCGGATGACTTCGGCGCCGAAGCGGGCGATGTCGTGGGGTGCCGTGAAGGCCGTGGTCATTTCCACGTAGCAGCAGGACAGGCCGAAGTTGTACGGCCAGAGGGAGTTCTTGCGACCCCAGTTGACCGCGCCACGCAGCACATCTTCAAGCTTGCCCATGAAGATGTTCTTGTGGACCTGGTCCTCCAGCAGTTGATCGGTGACGGTTTCCCGTTCACCGACCGGGTACTGCTCGTTGGGCGCATCCGGATCGATTCTGGTGAGATTGTATTGCATGCCAAAGCCTCATTGTTTCAGCTTCGCTTGCCGCTTGCGGCGACCTTCGGGAGCCCAATCAAGTGCCCCGACGCGCCATAGGTAGACAAGACCAGCCAACAGAATTGCTATGAAAACGAGTGCTTCGACGAATCCGGTCCAGCCGCTTTCGCGGACGGACACAGACCATGCAAAGAGAAAGAGGGCTTCGATATCGAAGATCACGAACAGCATCGCGACCAGATAGAATTTGGCGGACAGGCGCAGGCGGGCGCTGCCGACGGGCAGCATGCCGGATTCGAAGGGTTCGTTCTTGGCGCGGCCCCAGGCCTTGCTACCGAGCAGGCTGGACAGGCCGAGCATGAAGGCGCACAGGCCGACGACACCCAGGAGGAAGATGGCAAAGCCCCAGTTGTGGGCGATGAGTCCTGCCGAATCGGACATGCTAGAGATCCTTATACAGAGACCCAGCTCTGCAGTCTGAAATAAGTGTAGAGCGGCGACCTGGTGTCGCACATGCAGTGACCAAATGTCGCAGCTGAATCAATCGCGCTGATTTTATGGGTAAACCCGGTGCAAGTAAAATTTCTGTCGCAAATTTATTCGTAGGATTAAGTACAAAACCTGCGCGTAACTGGCTGAAAGCCTTGAGATTCGGGCATTGCGTGCGGTTTTGTTAATTATGTTTCTTGCGACGGGTAACGAATTGCAAGTTTCGAAATGATAATTAATATCATTTGATCTGATGCCCTGTAATTGGGCTGTTCTGCGCCTTGTAAAGTTCATCTGGCGATCCCCTCTACTTGCAAATGCGAAAAACGCCTGTTCTAGCAGCTTCCGACGCTGCTTGCCCCGCTCTGGGTCAATACTTTATCGATTGAGCGATGACTGACTGATGAAGCGATCGCCCACTGGCCGAGCCAGTAGGTGAGGATGATCAGGTAAGGCGCGGCGGCGAACGGGCTGACGAAGCGGTCGATACCGATCAGGCTGTCGGAGAGCACGAACAGGCAGGCGCCGAGCGCGGCGAGCCCGCCGCAGGCCAGGGCGCGCCAGAGCATGGCGCTGATGGCCAGGGCATACACTGCGACCGGGATCAGCAATGGGCCGAGGCCGTGGCTGGCGAGTACGCCGAACAGGGTGATGCCGGTGAGGGCGCTGAACAGGAATGCGGGTAGGGCGGGGCGCAAGGTTTGGCTGCAATAGGCGCGCAGGTAGGCCAGGTGGGCACAAAGGAATGCGACCAGGCCGAACACGAACAGGTCGGCGGGGATGGCCAGCAGGATGTCGCCGAGTACCGAGAAGGCCAGGCCGAAAGTGATCCAGCGGCGATAAGGTGTGGCGGGAGCGCTGCGCAGCCAGGCGATCAGGGCCACTACCGGGATCGGTTTGGCCAGCAGGGCGAGCAGGGTGTTGTCGCTGGCCAGTGCATATAGATAGAGGGCGGCGGCGGCCAGGGCGATTGTGGTCAGGTGGCTTGGACGGGGCATGGGCGGTCCTTGCGGCTGGGCTGCCACAAGCATAGACCTGATCCCGGGTTTTGCTTTGGCCTGCACCGGCCTCTTCGCGGGCATGCCCGCTCCCACAGGATCACCACAGTCTTCAGGATTTGCACAGTACCTGTGGGAGCGGCCTTGCGTCGCGATTGGGGCGCGAAGCGCTCCCGGGATCGGTGCATCGTCGCAAGATTGCCGGGGCCGCTCTGCGGCCCATTCGCGACACAAGGCCGCTCCCACATGTTTGGCGCTAGCCTGTTGCCCGCCAGTACACGCAAAAACAAAGGCCCGGGGCTTTCACAAGCCCCGGGCCTTCTTTCAACGGCAACCCACTATCAGTGGAACTGCTCTTCCTCGGTCGAGCCGGTCAGTGCAGTCACCGACGATGCCCCGCCCTGGATAACGGTGGTCATGTCGTCGAAGTAGCCAGTGCCCACTTCCTGCTGGTGCGCCACGAAGGTGTAGCCCTTGTTGGCGTCCGCGAATTCCTGCTCCTGCAGCTTCACGTAGGCGGTCATGTCGTTGCGGGCGTAGTCGTGCGCCAGGTTGAACATGCCGTGCCACATGTTGTGGATGCCGGCCAGGGTGATGAACTGGTGCTTGTAGCCCATGGCCGACAGCTCGCGCTGGAATTTGGCGATGGTCGCGTCGTCCAGGTTCTTCTTCCAGTTGAAGGAAGGCGAGCAGTTGTACGACAGGATCTGGTCCGGGTATTCCTTCTTGATCGCTTCGGCGAAGCGGCGGGCTTCGTCCAGGTCCGGCTTGGCGGTTTCGCACCAGATCAGGTCGGCATACGGCGCGTAGGCCAGGCCGCGGGCGATGGCCTGGTCCAGGCCGGCGCGTACCTTGTAGAAGCCTTCACGGGTGCGCTCGCCAATCACGAACGGCTGGTCGTACGGGTCGCAGTCGCTGGTCAGCAGGTCGGCGGCGTTGGCGTCGGTGCGGGCCAGGATGATGGTCGGCACGCCCGATACGTCAGCGGCCAGGCGCGCAGCCACCAGCTTCTGTACGGCTTCCTGGGTCGGTACCAGCACCTTGCCGCCCATGTGGCCGCACTTTTTCACCGAGGCCAGCTGGTCTTCGAAGTGCACGCCGGCGGCGCCTGCTTCGATCATGTTCTTCATCAGCTCGTAGGCGTTCAATACGCCACCGAAACCGGCTTCGGCGTCGGCCACGATCGGTGCGAAGTAGTCGATGTAGCCATCGTCGCCCGGGTTCTTGCCAGCTTTCCACTGGATCTGGTCGGCGCGGCGGAAGGCGTTGTTGATGCGCTTGACCACGGTCGGTACCGAGTCGACCGGGTACAGCGACTGGTCAGGGTACATGGACTCGGCCGAGTTGTTGTCGGCGGCAACCTGCCAGCCGGACAGGTAGATGGCCTGGATGCCGGCCTTGACCTGCTGCACTGCCTGGCCGCCAGTCAGGGCGCCCATGCAGTTGACGAAATCTTTTTCTGGGCGGAAGGACGGGTGGGCACCTTCGGTGACCAGCTTCCACAGTTTTTCTGCACCCAGGCGGGCCAGGGTGTGCTCCGGCTGCAGGGAGCCACGCAGGCGAACGACATCGGCGGCGGTGTAGGTACGGGTCACGCCTTTCCAGCGCGGGTTCTCGGCCCAGTCTTTCTCGAGGGCTGCAATTTGCTGTTCGCGTGTCAGTGCCATGGAAATAAACCTCGTCGCATCGATCTTGGGGTAATTGTGCTGATGCTCGGAGCAGATCAGGAGCTGGCGGCTGTCCTGTTCGCAGGAGTGCGGCGGCGAACGCGAAGGCTCGAAGGGGGAAGGGTGTGCAGGCCAGGCGAAAGGGTGCTCCGGCAGGTCGGCTCGTGGTTGCCTTGCTGCGGTGCTACGCGATTGCCAGTACTGCGGTGATGCGCTTCCGTCCCTCGGGACAACTTCTTCGTTGCAGTCGCAATCCCGTCGAACCGCCTTGTGGGCCGTATAGACACGAGACGCCTCCAGGGGTGGGAGGAGCGCGCCTCGAAGGCCCTTGCCAGGGCCCCTGATTAGCGGGAGCGAGGCCATCATGCCCTTGGGAAAAAGACCCTGTCAAATGTTTTGTAGTGGTTTTTTTCACTTACTACATCTTTGGTCTAATGCGACTTGGCAGTCAGTTTCAAGGCCTTTGGTCGAGGCCTTGAATTGCCTGGGATCAGTCGAGAAGGTCGACTTTGACCCGCAAAGTCATGTTTTCACCCCGCTGGGTGCTGTAACTGTGGCTTGACGCGCTACGGTCGGCTTGGCTCTGCTGGTTGTAGCTCGCCAGGGTGATCCATTCTCCGAGCTTGCCGGTGATTGTCGTGTCGGTGCTTTGCACTTTCACTACATCTGCACGTTCCTGGTTGATGCGGTCATTATTGGTGCTTATTTGCAGACGAACCGTATCGCCACTCAAGCTGGGGGTGACATAGAAACCCTGGGTCACGTTGCGGTATTCGGTGTTGCTCTGGATGCGCCCGTAGCCGTCGGTGCTGGTGCTGGTGATCGGGATGCTCTGGCCAACCTGGATCAGCGCCGGCTGGCCTTCGCTGGCCTGGATCTGCTGCATGCCGCCGTCACGGTTGCTGGTGCCGTAGTGGATGACACGCGCGTTGCCACGGTTGTCCTGGAAGTTGCTGTCGTTGTTGTCGACGCTGATCAGCAGGCGCTTGGGTGCGGTGTCCAGCTGTTGCAGCAAGGTGCGCAGGTCGTCGATGCGCTCGGGGCTGGCGTTGACGATCAGCTTGTTCTCGAAGGCGCTGACCGTGCCGTCCTTGCCGATGAACGCCTGGGCGGCGGGCAGCAGTTCGGCGCTGCTGCGGTGTTGTAGCGGTACGACTTCGGTGGCAGCCTGGGCGGTGAGGCTGGCCGCCAGTAGCAGGGCGGCAAAGAGGGGGCGTAGCGGCATGTCCATGATCTCCGCAGGTGGGATTGCCATGATGGCAAAGGCGTCCTGCCTGTGCTGGATGCACATCAAAAACTGCCTTTTATCCTGACTTTATCCAGGAAACTATAAATTATAATCAGCCAGATAATTGCAGATAATCGCACGCCACAGGCCCTGCCAGGCGGCCTGTGAGCCCTTCGGCTACATCGCACGGTGGCTGCTGTCGGACAAATTCCGTAACATCCCTCCCTCGATTTTTGCCCGCTCTGAAGGCCGTACAGGTGCCTCGGATGCTCCGACTTCCTGTGGAGCGGGCTTGCCCTGATGCCGGTCAGTCAAGCAATTTGGGGCCGCTTTGCGGCCCATCGCCGGCTTGCCGGCGATGGGTTGCGTAGCAGCCCGTTAACGCAATCTGACAGGCATCAGGACAAGCCCGCTTCCACAGTGTACGAGTAGTGTTCCAGGCTGTAGTCCGGCTACACACAGGATGCTCATGAAACCCGCCCGACTTCGCGCCGACGTGCTCGCCGGCCTGACCACTTCGTTCGCCTTGGTGCCCGAGTGCATCGCCTTTGCCCTGGTGGCTCACCTCAACCCGCTGATGGGCCTGTATGGTGCCTTCATCATCTGCACCCTGACGGCGCTGTTCGGTGGCCGGCCGGGGATGGTTTCCGGCGCAGCCGGCTCGATGGCGGTGGTGATCGTTGCGCTGGTGGTACAGCACGGTGCGCAGTACCTGCTGGCCACGGTACTGCTGGGCGGCGTGGTGATGATCCTGTTCGGCCTGCTGCGCCTGGGCAAGCTGGTGCGGTTGGTGCCGTACCCGGTCATGCTCGGCTTCGTCAACGGCCTGGCGATCGTCATCGCCCTGGCCCAGCTGGAGCATTTCAAGCAGGGTGAGCACTGGCTCAGCGGCGCACCGCTGTACCTGATGGTTGGCCTCGTGGCCCTGACCATGCTGGTGGTTTATGTGCTGCCGAAATTGACCCGCGCGGTGCCGCCGGCGCTGGTGGCAATCCTCAGCGTTGGTTTGCTGGTGTACCTGCTGGGCCTGCCCACTCGCACCCTGGGCGACATGGCGCACATCGCCGGTGGCCTGCCACACCTGGCCCTGCCGGACGTGCCATGGAACCTCGAGACCCTGAAGATCATTGCCCCTTACGCGGTGCTAATGGCCATGGTCGGCCTGCTGGAAACCCTGCTGACGCTCAACCTGACCGATGAAATCACCGAGAGCCGTGGCTACCCGGACCGCGAGTGCGTGGCACTGGGCGCGGCCAACATGGTTTCCGGCCTGTGCGGTGGCATGGGGGGTTGCGCGATGATCGGCCAGACGGTGATCAACCTCAGCTCCAATGGCCGTGGCCGGCTGTCGGGGGTGGTGGCCGGGGTGATGGTGCTGCTGTTCGTGTTGTTCCTGTCGCCGCTGATCGAGCGCATTCCGCTGGCGGCGCTGGTCGGGGTGATGTTCGTGGTGGCGCAGCAGACCTTTGCCTGGGCGTCGTTGCGGGTGCTGCACAAGGTGCCGGTCAGCGATGTGCTGGCGATCATTGCGGTGACCGTGGTCACGGTGTTCACCGACCTGGCCATGGCGGTGCTGTTCGGTGTCGTCATCGCAGCGGTGAACTTTGCCTGGCAGCATGCGCGCGAGCTGTATGCCGACAGCCATGACGACGGGGAAGGGGGCAAACATTACCAGGTGCATGGCACGCTGTTCTTTGCCTCGACCACGCCGTTCCTGAACCAGTTCGACCCGGCCAATGATCCGGCCAAGGTGACCCTGGACTGCCAGCATTTGAGCTTTGTCGACTATTCGGCGATTGCCGCGTTGAAGACCTTGCGCGAGCGGTATGCCAGGGCGGGCAAGCAGTTGCGGGTGGTGCATCTGTCGGAGCGGTGCAAGAAGCTGTTGAAGCGGGCTGGGGAGCAGCACTGAGAAGGGTTGTTGCCTGTGCTGGCCTCTTCGCGGGCGCGCCCGCTCCCACAGGGGGTATGCGATCCCTGTGGGAGCGGGCGTGCCCGCGAAGAGGCCGGTGCAAGAGAAGGACTTATTCCCCGCGGTTCTTCTTGACGATGGCATCGGCAATGCTCGCCGGCGCCTCTGCATAGCGGGTGAACTCCATCGAGAAGCTGGCCCGGCCCTGGGTCATCGAGCGCATCGAAGTGGCGTAGCCGAACATCTCGCCCAGTGGCACCTCGGCACGGATCACCTTGCCGGCCGGCGTTTCGTCACCATCCTGGATCATCCCGCGCCGCCGGCTCAGGTCACCGAGGATGTCACCCTGATACTCTTCCGGGGTCACCACTTCCACCTTCATCACCGGCTCCAGCAACACCGCCCCGCCTTTCTGCGACAGCTGCTTGGTGGCCATCGAGGCGGCGATCTTGTAGGCCATTTCGTTGGAGTCGACATCGTGGTACGAGCCGTCGTACACCGCCGCCTTCAGGTTGATCAGCGGGTAGCCGGCGAGCACACCGTTCTTCATCTGCTCCTCGATGCCCTTCTGGATCGCCGGGATGTACTCGCGCGGCACCACGCCGCCGACGATTTCGTTGATGAACTCCAGGCCTTCCTTGCCCTCGTCGCCAGGGGCGAAGCGGATCCAGCAGTGACCGTACTGGCCTCGGCCGCCGGACTGGCGGACGAAGCGGCCTTCGATCTCGCAGGTGTTGCGGATTTTTTCGCGGTAGGCCACCTGCGGCTTGCCGATGTTGGCCTCGACGTTGAACTCGCGGCGCATGCGGTCGACGATGATGTCCAGGTGCAACTCGCCCATGCCCGAGATGATGGTCTGGCCGGTTTCCTCGTCGGTGCGCACGCGGAATGACGGGTCTTCCTGGGCCAGCTTGCCCAGGGCGATGCCCATTTTTTCCTGGTCGGCCTTGGTCTTCGGTTCCACGGCCACGGAAATGACCGGGTCGGGGAAGTCCATGCGTTCGAGGATGATCGGTTTGTCCATGTCGCACAGGGTGTCGCCGGTGGTCACGTCCTTCATGCCGATCAGCGCGGCGATATCACCAGCGCATACGTCCTTGATTTCGGCGCGCTGGTTGGCGTGCATCTGCACCATGCGGCCGATGCGTTCCTTCTTGCCCTTGACCGAGTTGAGTACCGCATTACCGGAGCTAAGCACGCCGGAATAGACCCGCGCAAAGGTGAGGGTGCCGACGAACGGGTCGGTGGCGATCTTGAACGCCAGGGCCGAGAACGGCTCGCTGTCGTCGGCATGGCGCTCCAGGTGCTTCTCTTCGTCATCCGGGTCGGTGCCGCGGATGGCCGGAATTTCCGAAGGGGCGGGCAGGTAGTCGATGACCGCGTCGAGCATCAGCGGCACGCCCTTGTTCTTGAACGATGAGCCCAGGATGGTCGGCACGATTTCGTTGTTCAGGGTGCGTTTGCGCAGCCCGGCCTTGATCTCCTCGATGCTCAGTTCCTCGCCATCGAGAAACTTCAGGGTCAGCTCGTCATCGGCCTCGGCCGCCGCCTCGACCATGTGCGCGCGCCATTCGTCGGCCAACGCCTGCAGCTCGGCGGGGATGGCTTCTTCGCGGTAGCTGGTGCCCTGGTCGGCATCGTTCCAGTAGATGGCCTTCATCTTCACCAGGTCGATCTGGCCCTGGAAGTTCTCTTCGCTGCCGATGGCCAGCTGGATCGGCACCGGGTGGTGGCCAAGGCGCTGGTCGATCTGCCTGACCACGCGCAGGAAGTCGGCGCCCTGGCGGTCCATCTTGTTGATGTAGGCCAGGCGCGGCACGTGGTACTTGTTGGCCTGGCGCCAGACGGTCTCGGACTGTGGTTCGACCCCGTCCGCGCCGCTGAACACCACCACCGCGCCATCGAGCACGCGCAGCGAGCGCTCCACCTCGATGGTGAAGTCGACGTGGCCGGGGGTGTCGATGATGTTGAAGCGGTACTTGTGGGCGAACTGCTTGGTCGAGCCCTGCCAGAAGGCGGTGGTGGCCGCCGAGGTAATGGTGATGCCGCGCTCCTGCTCCTGGGCCATCCAGTCCATGGTCGCGGCACCGTCGTGCACTTCGCCCATCTTATGGTTGACCCCGGTGTAGAACAGGATCCGCTCGGTGGTCGTGGTCTTGCCGGCATCCACGTGGGCGACGATGCCGATATTGCGGTACAGCTCGATGGGCGTTGTACGGGCCATGGCGGACTACCTGCGGGTGAGCGGATTCTCCCACGGTAGCAGAACGGGAGAATCCTGCTTTACCGCCGGGCCGTCAGTCGGCCTGGGCCTGCAGCAGCCACTGGCCGTCCACTTCGCGGGCCAGGCCGCTGGCGGGCAGCAGGGCCAGCAGGCGTGCGTGCAGGGCGGTTTCGGTGAAAGTCTTGAGGGTGGCCAGGTCCAGTGCGCCGACCAGGTTGAGGTCGGCCTTGGTGTACGACAGCCAGGCCTTTTTCAGGACCTGGGCCACGTCGCTGCCGGCGGTGCTGGCGAAGCGGCGGTGCCACTGCTGGCCGTCGAAGGTGAAGTTGTGGGCGTGGCTGTAGGTGCTTTCGTCAACGCCTTCAGCGCAGCGGTGGCAGCGGCACGGGCCTTCGCCGAAGGCATTGCGCAGGTAGCTGTTGAAGTCCACGACGGGCTTGAGGGACAGGCGTTTGTCGACATCGAACAGGTCGGCGATCAGGGGTTCTTCGGCGCTCACTCGGGATCCTCGTGTGGTGTGGCGTGCATCGGCGGGCACCCTAACAGATCGGGCCCTGCAGATCACCTGTTGCAGGCCTGGCCTCTTCGCGGGCGCGCCGCTTCCACAGGTACCAAGCACATTCCTGTGGGAGCGGGCGTGCCCGCGAAGAGGCCAGTAGAGACAATAGAGACCACCTGCCGTACTCTACGCGCCCATACGCCTACACACCCACAGAGGTAACCCCGCTTGAGCACCAAGTACCCGTACATCGCTACCATCACCGTCAGCGCCGAAGACCGTGGCGGCGATGCCGAAGCCTCGGAAAACCCCAACATGCGCGTTGGCCTGGAAGCGGTGACCGAAACCCTGAAAAAGGTGCATTTCGTCGGTACGCTCGCGGCCCCTGAAAAGAACGCCACGCACATCTGCGTGACCCTGGAAAACGGCCTGACCTACTACGGCCCGATCGTCAACGGCCACGCCGAACTCGAAGGCGGCTGGATTGCCTTCGAGTCCGACATGCTCACGCCGGCAGAACTGGGCTTGTAAGTATCAGTTCAGCTCGGCCAGGCACTGCTCGAGGATATCCAGACCTTCTTCGAGCACTTCGGCCTCGATGGTCAGCGGTGCCAGCAGGCGGATGATGTGCCGTGCCTTGCCGCTAGGCATCAGCAGCAGGCCTCTGGTGCGTGCCGCGTCCATCACCTTGGCCAGCTGCGCAGGTGCCGGGCTGCCGTCGGCATTGACGAACTCGATCCCGCGCATGGCGCCGACCCCGGTCAGGCGGCCGATGAACGGGCTCAGCCCGGAAGCCTTCCAGCGCTCGTAGCGGCGTACGATTGCCTGCTCCTGGCGCTCACCCCAGGTGGCGATGTTCTCGTCGGTCATCTGCGCCAGGCTGGCCAGGGCCGCCGCGCAGGCGATCGGGTTGCCCGAGTAGGTGCCGCCCAGGCCACCCTTGGGCAGCGCTGCCATCAAATCCTTGCGCCCGACCACCGCACCCAGCGGCATGCCGCCGGCAATGCTCTTGGCCACCAACAGCAGGTCGGGTTCGAGCCCTAAGCGCGGGAAGGCGAAGCGCTGGCCGGTGCGGCCAAAGCCCGACTGGATCTCGTCGATGATGATCAGGATCCCGCGTTCGTCGCAGAAGCGGCGCAGGGCCTGGGCGAAAGCTGGGTCAAGGGCGAGGAAGCCGCCTTCGCCCTGCACCGGCTCGAAGATGAACGCCGCCACATCTTCCACGGCCAGCTCGACGCTGAACAGGCGGTCCATGGCCTTGAGCGCCTGTTCGCAGGTAATCCCGGTGTCGGCGCTGGGGTAGGGCAGGTGGTACACCGGCCCCGGCAGCTCACCGACCCGTTGCTTGTACGGGGCAACCTTGCCGTTGAGGTTCAGGGTGGCCAGGGTGCGACCGTGGAAGCCACCGTCGAAGGCGATGATGGCGCGCTTGCCGGTGGCCGCGCGGGCCACTTTCAGGGCGTTTTCCGCGGCTTCCGCGCCGCTGTTGGTGAGCATGCCGGCCAAGGGGTAGCTGACTGGCACGAACTGGCTCAGTTGCTCCATCAGCGCCAGGTAAGGGCCATGGGGGGCTGCGTTGAAGGCGTAGTGGGTCAGGCGCGCGGCCTGGGCCTGGATTGCCTCGACCACGGCCGGATTGCAGTGGCCCAGGTTGAGTACGCCGATACCGCCGACGAAGTCGATGTAACGTTTGCCGTCGGTATCCCAGACTTCGGCATTACGGCCATGGGAAAGTGTGATCGGGTGAACGATGGCAATGGACTGGCTGATACTTTCCTGGTTCATGGGCACGCGGACCTTTGTTCGAGTTTCTTATTATCCAAGCGTGTTGGCGGGTTATTCCGCAAACGAATTATTCGATTGCGGTCATTCCATGGATTCGCGATCTCACCGTTTTTTTATTGCCTGTGCGGGCCTCTTCGCGGGCTTGCCCGCTCCCACAGGATCGTGCAGCTCCGAACACTGTGCAGTACCTGTGGGAGCGGGCAAGCCCGCGAAGAGGCCAATGCAGGAGGAATCAATCCCCCTCGGCCACCCGCTCCCGAATCCACTGCACGAAGGCCCGCACCTTGGGCACTTCCGCTGCATGCTCGGCATGCGCAATGAAGTGCCGGCCATTGCTCGCCACCGGGTGGTCCCAGGCCACCACCAGTTTGCCCTCGCTCAGCTCTTCGGCCACCAGGTAGCGCGGAATCAGGGCGATGCCGCAGCCGGCAATGGCCGCGCGGATGCACAGGTAGAACGTGTCGAAGCGTGGCCCGTGGTAGCTGTTCTGGCTATGCAGGCCCAGCCCCAGGAACCATTCGTGCCAGGCCTCCGGGCGCGACACACACTGCAACAGGCGGTGTTCGGTCAGTGCCTGGGCGCTGTCGAACCGGTGGTTGGCCAGCAGCTGCGGGCTGCATACCGGCACCACTTCCTCGCTGAACAGCTCGATGCAGGTTGCCCCGGGCCAGGTGCCCTGGCCGAAGAAAAACGCGATGTCGGCTTTGGCCTGCACCAGGTCGAACGGCTCCAGCTCATTGCGGATATCCAGGTGAATGCGCGGGTAGCGGTCGCCAAAACCCTTTAGCCGGGGTACCAGCCAGCGCGCGCCGAAGGTGGGCTGGGTGGCAATGCGCAGCACTTCGGTCTCGTCGCCGTAGCTGAGGATGTAACGGCTGGAAATGTCGATCTGGGTGAGGATCTTGTTCACTTCGGTGAGGTACAGCGCACCGGCCGGGGTCAGGTGCAGGCGCCGGCGAATGCGCTGGAACAGCGAGTGCGACAGCATGTCCTCGAGCTGTGCCACCTGCTTGCTGACGGCGCTCTGGGTCAGGTGCAGTTCCTGGGCCGCGCGGGTGAAGCTGAGGTGGCGGGCGGCCGCTTCGAAGCACTGGAGGGCGGTGGTCGAAGGCATCAGGCGTTTGGACATGACGGGCAAATCCGAGCAAAAAAGGAAGGAGTTCATTCCATAACGGAATCATGTGTTTCGAAAAGGTCGTTTGTTGACCCCGCCCTATAGATTAATACTGACCTGGATCAACGATTACAACCGGTCGTGCGAAGAGGAGGTCCATACCCGCTTCTGGCATCTGCAAAACAACAACAACGAACATCAGAAATTTATAAGAATTCTGCTCCAGTCTTCAGCCGCTCCCGCCGCGGCCGACCCATTCGAGGGTTCTTCATGGCTTCCCAACACAACAACAAACAGCGTTCCCTGCAGCACGGCCTGACGTCCCGTCAGGTGTCCATGATCTCCATCGCCGGCATCATCGGCGCCGGCCTGTTCATCGGTTCCTCCAACGCCATCGCCACCGCCGGCCCGGCCATCCTCATCTCCTACGCCATGACCGGCCTGCTGGTCTTGCTGGTGATGCGCATGCTGGGCGAAATGGCCATCGCCAACCCCAACAGCGGGTCGTTTTCCACCTATGCCTCCGAAGCCATCGGCCCTTGGGCGGGCTTTACCATCGGCTGGCTGTACTGGTGGTTCTGGGTACTGATCATCCCGGTCGAGGCCATTGCCGGCGCCGATATCCTGCATGCCTACTTCCCCGGTGTGCCGTCGTGGCTGTTTGCCTTCCTGATCATGCTGGTGCTGTCGGGTACCAACCTGATCAGCGTGAAGAACTTCGGGGCCTTCGAGTACTGGTTCGCGCTGGTCAAGGTGGTGGCGATCATCGCCTTCATCGTGGTCTGCACCCTGGCGGTGTTCGGCGTCTGGCCGCTGGCCGAGGTGTCCGGGGTCAGCCGGCTGTGGGACAACGGCGGCTTCATGCCCAACGGTTTCGGCACTGTGCTCGGTGGCGTGCTGATCACCATCTTCTCGTTCTTCGGCGCCGAAATCGTCACCATCGCCGCTGACGAAACCGCCAACCCGAAAGACAAGATCCGCCGCGCCACCAACCTGGTCGTGTACCGCATCGCCATCTTCTACCTGGCGTCGATCTTCCTGGTAGTGTCGCTGGTGGCCTGGAACGACCCGGGGCTGAAAGCAGTGGGTTCGTTCCAGCGTGTGCTTGAGGTGCTGAACGTGCCGGGCGCCAAGCTGCTGGTGGATATCGTGGTGCTGGTGGCCGTGACCAGCTGCATGAACTCGGGCCTGTACACCGCGTCGCGCATGCTCTATTCGCTGGGTGCCCGTGGGCAGGCGCTGAGCGTGACCAAACGTATCTCCGGCTCTGGCGTACCGACCGTGGCGGTCATCTTCTCGACCCTGGCCGGCTTTGCCGGATGCTTCGTCAACTATGTGTTCCCGGGCAAGGTATTCGGCTTCCTGTTGTCCACCACGGGCGCCATCGCCTTGCTGGTGTACCTGGTGATTGCCGTGTCGCAGCTGCGCATGCGTGCCCGTGCCGAGCGGGAAGGGCGGCCGCTGGAGCTGAAGATGTGGCTGTTCCCGTGGCTGACCTGGCTGGTGATCGGCACCATCGTCATGGTGCTGGGCTACATGCTGTTCAGCGATGCCTACCGTTACGAGACACTGATGACTGCCGGGGTGACTGCATTCATCCTGCTGGTTTCGCTGACCCAGCGGGGCGCCAAGGTGGTTGCCCAGGCGGCCTGATGATTCTGCTTTAATGGGGGCGTTGCGCGCCCCCATTCGAACAAGCACAGGAAGCGTATGAACGACCACTCCCTTTCTCTACAGGCCCTCGCTGCACCCGAAGGCACTTGCTACGGCTGCGGTTGCTCCCACCCCAGCGGCCTGCATCTGCAAAGCCACTGGGACGACGACGGCATCCACCTGTTGTGCCGGCACGCGCCCGACAGCACCTTCATCGGCTGGCCCGGCCTGGTCTACGGCGGCCTGCTGGCGATGCTGGTCGACTGCCACTCCAACTGGACGGCGATGGCCTACCACTACCGTAACGAAGGTCGCGAGCCGGGTAGCCTGCCGCGTATCGACTGCGTTACCGGTACGCTCAACCTGACCTACCTGAAACCCACGCCGATGGGCGTCGAGCTGTTGCTCAAGGCGCGTGTGGAAGGCGAAGTAGGGCGCAAGAGCCGGGTAATTTGTGAAGTGTGGGCCGACGATGTGCTGACCGTCACTGCCGACTCGGTGTTCGTTCGCGTCGATACCGAAAAGCTCCAGCTCAAGGCCCACGGTCAAGCCTGAGCCGATCGCGCTGATGAGTGGTCGGTAATGGTCAGCGGCGGGGGATGTCTCTAGAGTGAGAGGTTCATTCCCCAGGTAAGGCTGATCATGACCGATCTCAGTGCTTTCCCCATTACCCGCAAGTGGCCCGCGAAACACCCCGAGCGCCTGCAGCTTTACTCGCTGCCGACGCCCAACGGCGTCAAGGTGTCGATCATGCTCGAAGAGATCGGCCTGGCCTACGAGCCGCACAAGGTCAGCTTCGACAACGATGACCAGCTGAGCGCCGAGTTCATCTCGCTCAGCGCCAACAACAAGATCCCCGCCATCCTCGACCCCGATGGCCCGAACGGCCAGCCGCTGCCGTTGTTCGAGTCGGGGGCGATCCTGCAGTACCTGGCGGAGAAGAGCGGCCAGTTGCTCAGCCAGGACCCGGCCCGGCGTTACCAGACCCTGCAGTGGCTGATGTTCCAGATGGGCGGCATCGGGCCGATGTTCGGCCAGGTCGGCTTCTTCCATTTCTTTGCCGGCAAGGAATACGAGGACAAGCGCCCGCGGGACCGTTATGTCAACGAGTCCAGGCGCCTGCTCGGTGTGCTGGACCGGCATTTGAAGGGCCGGGAGTGGATGGTCGACGAGTACAGCATTGCCGACATCGCGATCTTCCCGTGGGTGCGCAACCTGGTGGAGCGTTATAACGCCGGCGAGCTGGTCGGCTTCGATCAGTTCAAGGACGTGCAGCGGGTGCTGGCGGCATTCCTCGAACGGCCGGCCGTGCAGCGTGGGCTGAAGATTCCAGGTTGATGTTGGCTGTAAGGGCCCTATCGCCGGCAAGCCAGCTCCCACAGGTAATGCACAAGGCCTGGGGCCTGTGGTGTACCTGTAGGAGCAACTGTCTTGCTCAATTTCTAAAAGCGGCGCGACCCTGTGGGAGCGGGCATGCCCGCGAACACCGGCGCAGCCGGTGCCAGCCACCGCGTCGCCTGCTTCGCGGGCTTGCCCGCTCCCACAGGGGACGGCGCAGTCCCGAGGTTCACGCTGTACCTGTGGGAGCTTGCCGGCGATAGGGCCCTTGCAGCCAACAATGGACTCCAGCGGGTCAGAAAATGTGGTGCAGCAGCCAGTACAGGCTGCCGGCCAGCAGCATCGCTGCCGGCAAGGTCAGCACCCAGGCCATCAGCAGATTGATCAGCGTGCGCTTCTGAATCCCCGACCCGTTGGCCACCATGGTCCCGGCCACCCCGGAGCTCAGCACGTGGGTGGTCGACACCGGCAACCCGAACATGTCCGCCGCACCGATGGTGCACATCGCCACCACTTCCGCCGAAGCCCCCTGGGCATAGCTGAGGTGGGTCTTGCCGATCTTCTCGCCTACCGTCACCACGATGCGCCGCCAGCCGACCATGGTACCCAGCCCCAGTGCGATGGCCACGGCCACTTTTACCCACAGCGGGATGTAGCGGGTGGCATCGTCCAGCTGGGTCTTGAACAGCAGCACCTGGCTGCGTGTGCCGGCATCGAACACCACCAGCTGGTGCTTCTCGATCAGGCGGATGGCTTCGCTGGTCAGGTACATGTCGTTGCGCACGTTGGCCATGGCTTCGGCCGGTACCCGTTTGAGCGAGCCATAACCTTTGACCTCATCGCCGATCATGCCGGTCAGCGCTGCCAGCGCCGGTACCAGGTGCGGGCTGGCCTTGGGCTCGGCAATGAACGTGGTCAGCACCTGGCGCGGGTCGGCCGGGGCCGCTTGCGGGTCGTTGCGCACCAGTGCCTGGCGGGTTACCTCGGCGACCGCGGAAAACTGCAGGGCCTGCTCATTGGGCATGGTCTTGTTCAGCGCGTAGGCCATCGGCAAGGTGCCAACCAGAATCAGCATGATCAGCCCCATGCCTTTCTGGCCGTCGTTGGAGCCGTGGGCAAAGGATACCCCGGTGCAGGTCAGGATCAGTACACCGCGGATCCACCACGGTGGTGGTGTCTGGCCTTCCGGCGCCTGGTACAACGCCTTGCGCTTGACCAGCGCGCGCAGGGCCAGCAGCAACAGGGCAGCGCAGGCAAAGCCGATCAGCGGCGAGAACAGCAAGGCATAACCGACCTTGCTGGCCTGGGCCCAGTCCACGCCACTGGTGCCGTCGCGCCCGTGCATCAGCGCATTGGCCACGCCCACGCCGATGATCGAACCGATCAGGGTGTGCGAGGACGAGGCCGGCAGGCCCAGCCACCAGGTGCCGAGGTTCCAGATGATCGCCGCCAGCAACAGGGCGAAGACCATGGCGAAGCCGGCCGAGGAGCCGACCTGCAGAATCAGCTCCACCGGCAGCAGGGCGATGATGCCGAACGCCACCGCGCCGCTGGAAAGCAGCACACCGAGGAAGTTGCACAGCCCGGACCAGACCACGGCGACCGGTGCCGGCAACGAATGGGTGTAGATGACGGTGGCCACGGCGTTGGCGGTGTCGTGGAAGCCATTGACGAACTCGAAGCCCAGGGCGATCAGCAACGCCAGGCCCAGCAGCAGGAATGGCGTGACCGTGGTGATTGCCGTGCCGCTGGCCGTCACATCCTGCTTCAGGCTCCAGGCGGTGTAGGCAATGCCGGCCAGCAGCAGGCCGAAGAACAGCACCAGGGTGGCACGCCCAGGCTTGTGGGCAAGCTGCGGGCGGGAGTCGCGTTCGGCCAGTTGCGGGTGGCTGGCCAGTGACGGGGTTGCCATGGGGGCTCCGGTTGGCAGGGGGCGAAGGTGCCGAAGGCCTTGAGCATAGAAACAATTCGTAACCCGGCCGTGACCTCGATCAATGATTTATCTAGGCTCAAGACGGACGGTAATGGCAGGAGAAACCCATGATTCGCTGCAAGCGTGTCTATGACGCGGTTGAGCAGGACGATGGCGAGCGCGTGCTGGTTGAACGCCTGTGGCCGCGTAACACGCGCAAGGAAGACCTGCACGGGCAGTGGTTGCGCGAAGTTGCACCCTCGGCTGAATTGCGCAAGGCGTTTCACCAGGGTGAAGTGGATTTCGCCGGTTTTACCCGGCGCTACCAGCAGGAGCTGGCGGCCCGCCCCGAACACTGGTACCCGCTGCTGGACCTGGCCGGAAAGGGCACGCTGACATTGCTTTATGCGGGCAAGGACACCGAGCACAATAATGCCCGGGTGTTGGCTGAATGGCTGGAGGACGAGCTGGACCGGCGTGGGCCTGGCAGTTCGCCGGTGTGTTATGCCCGATGAGCGATAGCGATAATGGCCCCACAGGAACTACACAAATGTATCCGGCCTGTGCTGGCTCTTGTGGGAGCGGCCTTGTGTCGCGATAGGGCCGCAGAGCGGCCCCGGCAATATTTGCATCAAGGCGAAAATCCTGGCGCTGCTTTGCAGCACTATCGCGACACAAGGCCGCTCCCACAAAGGTCCGCACCTGAGAATCAAAATAGACATGCCCCTACAGCTAACCCCCGCCAACGACACCCACCGCACCTTCGCCCGCGACCTCACGCGCCGCGCCATGCTGCCGTACTACCGCGAATACGACCTGCTGTGGATAGAGCAGGCCTTCGACGAAGCCTGGGGCTGGCGCGAACAGTGGCTGGTGGCTGAAGGCGATCGCGTGCTCGGCTACTGCAGCCTCAGCCAGGACCGCCAGGCGCTGTTCATCCGCGAGTTGCACCTGCTACCCGAGCACCGTGGGCGTGGTGTCGGCAGCTGGGTGCTGGAGCAGCTGGTGCTGTGGGCCCGCCAGCGGCATCTGCCGCTGCTACGGCTGATGGTGTTTCGCAACAACCCGGCGCGTGTCCTGTACCGGCGCCAGGGTTTCGTCGAAATGGGTGAGGACGACTGTTTTGTGCGCATGCAACGTACGATCGACTAATAGCGCAATGATGGCTTGTCGCGACGAGTGAGCATGGGCATAGTGAACTCAGGCGTTTATGGCTGCCTGCCGGTGGGTAGGCAGTACCAGCGTGTGAACAGGGAAAAGGAGCCCCCCATGAATGGAATCGGTCCGCGGCTGCGGGAAGAGCGTGAGCGTCTGGGGATGACCCAGCGCGTGTTTGGTGACATCGGCGGGGTCGAACCCAATGCCCAGGGCAAATACGAGAGTGGTGAACGCTCGCCGCGGGTCGATTACCTGGCGGCATTGGTGAGCAGGGGCGTGGATGCGCTGTACGTGCTCAGCGGTATCCGCACCCCGGCACCGCTCGAAGGGCTGAACACCGATGAGTCCAGTTTGCTGGATGCGTTCCGGCAGTTGTCCAGCGACGATCAGGCGGCACTCTGGCACTTGCTGAGGCGTTTGACCCACCCCGACAAAACCCGCCAGGCAGTGAGGCCGCTGACGGTTGAACGTCAGGCGTTTCTTACGGAAGGAATGCGTTAGGTCCGCCGTGAAAAATTTTGTTAAGGTGGCAGGATCCAATCGCCCTGCTGACGAGGTGTGTGCTTGATTAGGGTCTTAGTGGTCGATGATCACGATCTGGTACGAACCGGTATTACCCGCATGCTGGCCGACATCGATGGCCTGCAGGTGGTGGGTGAGGGTGATTCGGGCGAATCGGCACTCAAGCTGGCCCGCGAGCTGAAGCCGGACGTGGTGCTGATGGACGTGAAAATGCCCGGTATCGGCGGCCTGGAGGCTACCCGCAAGCTGCTGCGCAGCCACCCGGACATCAAGGTGGTTGCCGTGACCGTGTGCGAGGAAGACCCATTCCCCACGCGCCTGCTGCAGGCCGGCGCTGCCGGCTACCTGACCAAGGGCGCCGGCCTTGACGAAATGGTCCAGGCCATCCGCCTGGCCTTTGCCGGCCAGCGCTACATCAGCCCGCAGATCGCCCAGCAGCTGGCGCTGAAACCGTTCCAGCCACAGGGCTCGCCGTTCGATGCCTTGTCGGAGCGGGAAATCCAGATTGCCCTGATGATCGTAGGCTGCCAGAAGGTACAGATCATCTCCGACAAGTTGTGCCTCTCACCCAAGACCGTCAATACTTACCGTTATCGGATCTTTGAAAAACTCTCGGTCACCAGCGACGTCGAACTGACCTTGCTGGCCGTTCGCCACGGTATGGTCGACGCAAGCCTGTAAAACCTCATGTCCCAAGTTTTCGATGCCAGCGCATTCCTGGCGACCTGCAGTGGTCGCCCGGGCGTCTACCGGATGTTCGACGGCGAAGCCCGGCTGCTTTACGTGGGCAAGGCCAAGAACCTCAAGAAACGCCTGGCCAGCTATTTCCGCAAGACCGGCCTGGCGCCCAAGACCGCCGCGCTGGTGGCGCGCATCGCCCAGGTCGAAACCACCATCACCGCCAACGAAACCGAGGCGCTGCTGCTGGAGCAGAACCTGATCAAGGAATGGCGGCCGCCGTACAACATCCTGTTGCGCGACGACAAATCCTACCCTTACGTGTTCCTTTCCGACGGCGAGTTCCCGCGGCTGGGTATTCACCGTGGGGCGAAGAAGGCCAAGGGCCGCTACTTTGGCCCGTACCCCAGTGCCGGGGCCATTCGTGAAAGCCTCAGCCTGCTGCAAAAGGCCTTTTCGGTGCGCCAGTGTGAAGACAGTTACTACGCCAACCGCACCCGGCCGTGCCTGCAGTACCAGATCAAGCGATGCAAAGGCCCCTGCACGGGCCTGGTAACCGCCGAGGAATATGCCGAGGACGTGCGCCATTCGGTGATGTTCCTGGAGGGGCGTAGCCAGCAACTGGGCAACGAGCTGAATGCCGAGATGGAGAAGGCCGCCATGGCCCTCGATTTCGAGAAGGCCGCCGAGTTGCGCGACCAGATCGCCTTGCTGCGCCGCGTTCAGGACCAGCAGTACATCGAAGGCGGCAGTGGCGATGTCGACGTTATCGCCGCCTTCGTCAACCCTGGTGGCGCCTGCGTGCACCTGATCAGCGTGCGTGGCGGGCGGGTGCTGGGCAGCAAGAACTTCTTCCCGCAGGTGGGCATCGAGGAGGAGGTGGCCGAAGTGATGGCCGCGTTTCTCTCCCAGTACTACCTGGGCAATGGCGAGCGCGAACTGCCGGGCGAGCTGATCGTCAACGTGGTGCACGACGACTTCGAAGCCATCACTGAAGCGCTGCACACGCTGCGTGGCCGCGAGCTGACCATCAGCCACCGGGTGCGCGGTACCCGCGCCCGCTGGCAGCAACTGGCGGTGACCAACGCCGAGCAGGCGCTCAATGCCCGCCTGGCCAACCGCCAGCACATGGCCGCACGTTTCGAGGCCCTGGCCGAGGTACTGCAGCTGGACGAGGTGCCGCAGCGCCTGGAGTGCTACGACATCAGCCACTCCAGCGGCGAAGCCACCGTGGCCAGCTGCGTGGTGTTCGGCCCCGAAGGCCCGCTCAAGTCCGACTACCGCCGCTTCAACATCGAAGGTGTCACGGCGGGTGACGACTACGCCGCCATGCACCAGGCCCTGACCCGCCGTTACGGGCGCATCAAGGACGGTGAGGGCAAGCTGCCAGACGTGCTGCTGGTGGATGGCGGCAAAGGCCAGTTGAACATGGCCCGTGACGTGATGCAGGAACTGGGCTTCAGCGACCTGACCCTGCTGGGCGTGGCCAAGGGCGTGACGCGCAAGGCCGGTTTCGAAACCCTGTACCTGAACGATGTGCACCACGAGTTCACCCTGAAGGGCGACTCACCGGCCCTGCACCTGATCCAGCAGATCCGCGACGAAGCCCACCGTTTCGCCATTACCGGCCACCGCGCCCGCCGTGGCAAGGCCCGCCGGGTGTCCAGCCTGGAGGACGTGGCCGGGGTAGGGCCCAAGCGCCGGCGCGACCTGCTGAAACATTTCGGCGGCCTGCAGGAGCTCAACCGCGCCAGTATCGATGAAATCGCCAAAGCACCCGGCATCAGTAAAAAGCTTGCCGAGTCGATTTATGCCAGCCTGCATAGCGAGTAGAATGCGGGCTCAACTTGCGGCCAGTCGTACCGATGAATATTCCAAACCTGCTCACCGTTCTACGCGTCCTGCTCATCCCGATCTTCATCCTGCTGTTCTACATGCCTTACCACTGGAGCTACATGGCAGCCAGCAGTGTGTTCGCCGTTGCCGCCGCCACCGACTGGCTGGACGGCTACCTGGCGCGTCGTCTGCAGCAGAGCACGCCGTTCGGTGCCTTCCTCGACCCTGTGGCCGACAAGCTGATGGTGGCGGTGGCCCTGGTGCTGCTGGTACAGACCCACGCCAACTTCTGGCTGACCCTGCCGGCCGCGGTCATCATTGGCCGCGAGATCGTGGTGTCGGCGCTGCGCGAGTGGATGGCCGAACTGGGCGCGCGGGCGCATGTGGCGGTGTCCAACCTCGGCAAGTGGAAAACCGCGGCACAGATGCTGGCACTGGTGATCCTGCTGGCCAACCCGCCGGCGGTGACCTTCTGGGTAATCCTGGGTTATGCATTGTTGCTGGTAGCGGCGGGGCTGACCCTGTGGTCGATGGTGCACTACCTGCTGGCCGCCTGGCCGCACCTGCGCGAAGGCTCGGAACAGAAATAAAACTTTTTTGAATCAAGGGGTTGACGCCGTTTTGGAATTCGCTAGAATGGCACCCATCACGACGCGGGAATAGCTCAGTTGGTAGAGCACGACCTTGCCAAGGTCGGGGTCGCGAGTTCGAGTCTCGTTTCCCGCTCCAGTTATAGATCTACAGAGTTCCATGGAAGTCTGTAAGTCGTTGAAAAAAGGGCCGAAAGGCCCTTTTTTCGTTCCAGCGGAAACCACCGATAACCGGGGGTAGCCGGACAAAGTGAGTCCAGAAATGAGTCCAGAATTGGAAATCGGCTCATTCGGTTTTCCGGTGGAGCAGCTCAGCTGACGAGACGAGCATTTGGCCTCTGACAGGTTCAGGAGGTCAACATGGCACTCACGGAAATGGCGATTCGGCATGCTCGAGTCACCGCCAAGGAATACACGCTCGCAGACAGTGATGGCTTGTTCCTCAACGTCACGGCCCAAGGCAGCAAGATCTGGCATTTCCGCTATTACTGGGAGGGCCGGCAGAAGCGCATGTCCTTCGGCAGTTACCCGCAGGTGGGGCTGCGTGACGCGCGGGAGCGGCGAGATGAGGCAAGAGCGCTGATGGCTCAGGGACTCAATCCCTGTGAACAACGCAAGCAGCAGCGTGTGGCTGTGCGCCTGGCCAACGATCAGACCTTCGATGCTGTCTTCGAGCAGTGGATTGCCTTTCGCAGGCTGAGCCTCAAAGAAGGGCGACAGAGTACGCTGTCGCAGATATTGCGCATCTTTGCCAAAGATATTCAGCCTTACATCGGCGAGCAATCTATCCATGATATCAATCGGCATGCACTCATGGATCTGCTCAGCCGTATCGAATGTCGGAAGGCCTTCACCACTGCTGAGAAGTGCCGGACCTGGCTGAATCAGTTGTTCCGCTACGCACTGGTACGCATAGCGGGCCTTGAGCACAATCCTGCCGCAGATCTCGATGTGGTGGCGGTGCCCAAGCCGCCGGTAGAGCACAATCCGTTTCTGCGCATGGAGGAGCTTCCGCACTTCCTGGGCAAACTGCGTGCGTTCCGCGGCTCGCAGCAGACCCAGCTCGGTATTCGCTTGCTGTTGCTGACCGGAGTCCGTACCGGTGAATTACGCCTGGCGACGCCCGATCAGTTCGATCTGGAGCGCCGCCTTTGGGTCATACCACCGGAAGTGGTCAAACAGCTCCAGCTCAAGATGCGCAAAACGCGCCGTCAAACTGCCAAGGTGCCGCCCTACATCGTTCCGCTGTCTATCCAGGCGGCCGAAGTCGTGCGGCTGTTGCTCGATCAAGTAGCGCCGGCACAACGGCATCTACTCACCCATCGAAGCGATCTGAGCAAGCGCATCAGCGAGAACACGCTGAACAGTGCCTTGCGACGTATGGGCTTTGCGGATCGGCTCACGGGGCATGGAGTGAGGGCGACGATCTCAACGGCGCTCAACGAGATCGGTTACCCGAAGATTTGGATCGATGCGCAGCTTTCACATGCTGATCCGGACAAAGTAAGTTCGGCGTACAACCATGCGGAGTACGTCGAGCAACGCCGTACGATGATGCAGGACTGGGCCAATCGGTTAGATCTCTGGCTGCAGGGACATGCCAAGGCGGCGAGCTCACCGTTAACTATTCAGTTGCAGGGCGTATCGCAGTCGACGCTCGCGTTGCAGAATTTACCTCTCTTTCCCGTACGCAGTGGCATGAAGTCAGAAATGAACTCAGTAGCCGTTGAAGGCAGTAAGGCTTTAGCGGATCGATTCGATGCATCGGGATCCTCTGCTGTTCAGTTGGTATCTGAAATTCAAAGAGAGCGATCGGAGATGGTTGAAATCTACGAAGCGGCGACCAATTTGCCTCTCCTAGCTTTTGCGCGCCTGGCTGGAAAATCGCGAGACCAAATCAACCGTGATATCAAGGCACGACGTCTGCTGTCACTTAGCTTGGGGAATCGGGGTCAGCGTATTCCGGACTGGCAGTTGGATCCGTTGAAGCACAAGCTGGTTCTCGCAGTTTTTAAGTCATTGCCTCAACTTGAAGCCTGGGAAGTCTATCGGCTGCTCAGTGAGCCACACGATAGGCTGAGAGGGCGTGCACCGCTCGATATTGTGCAACCAGAGAACTTTGAGGTCACCTTGACCTCATTGATTCGGGGGCGGCGATCGGCATAGCTGGTCTGTTTTCCATTCTCTCCTGGCATGGGGTGCAAGGGGTCGAGTGTTCGAATCACTCCGTCCCGACCAAAATACCCCAAGAAATCCAGTCACCTAGCGGTGGCTGGATTTTTTTACGCCTAGCAGTTTTTGAGGGGCTTCCGATTTTTGCCCCACTTTTTGCCCCACCGGTGATTTTTCTGCCTAGGATGGTGGAGCGTCTCAGCCGCAACTGAAGTTCTCCTATTCCGCGGCAGCAGCGTCGAATAGCGCGCCACAGCGCAGGCACTGGCAATCGAAGCCCCCGAAGTGGGAGTGGGCGACATCCTCTGCCGCATCCAGTGCGGCAGGGTAAGTCGGGGTAATCGCTGCTAGTCCGTTCATCAGCATGTCACGATGGCACTCTCCGGGTCCGATTCGAGCGCTCTGAGCCCCCATCAACAATCAAGCTACTCACGCGCTTTCACGCTCCACCAGCTCGCACCCCAGCAGGTTCAAGCGCTGCACCTCACCCTCGCACGCCACTACCCCCAGGTGCTGCAACACCCGCAGCGCCGCCACTTCGCCGATCTGCCGTGACGGTGGCCGCAAGGTGGTGAGGCTGGGCAGCAGCATTTCGGCGAACGCATAGTCGCCAAAACCCATTACCGCCATGTCCTCCGGCAGGCGCAGCCCGGCGCGCTGCCCGGCCAGCAGGGCGCCGGCGGCGAGGTTGTCGTTGGCGAAGATGATTGTCTCGGGCCGCGGTGTGCGTCGGATCAGCGCCTCCATGGCCTGGCGCCCGGCTTCGAACGGCGCGGTGTCTGCAGAGGGCACGAACACCCAGGGTTCCAGCCCGGCTTCGCGCATGCTCCGGGCATAGCCGTCGCGTCGCTCCAGGGCGCTGAAATCACCGGCTGCGCTGTTCTGCACGAAGGCGATGCGCCGGTGGCCCTTGCCCAGCAGGTAGCGGCAGGCCTGCACACCCACCTGTTCGTGCAAGAAGCCCACCTGCAGCGGTGCTCGTTCGGGCACGTAGTCCCAGATTTCCACCACCGGCACATCGGCCTCGGCCAGCATTTTTTCGGTGGCCGGGCTATGGAAGTGGCTGGTGACCACCAGTGCCGCCGGCGACCAGCCAAGGAAGGCGCGCACCGCGCTTTCTTCCTGTTCTTCGCTGAAGTAGCTGGAGGCCAGCAGCAACTGGTAGCCATGCCGGCCCAAGGTGTCGCTGACGGCCTGGATGGTCTGCGCGAAGATCGGCCCGGAGATGTTCGGGATGACCATACCGACAATGCGCCCGCGCGCCGAGGCCAGGCCACCGGCCACCAGGTTGGGGACGTAACCCAGCTGTTGCACCGCAGCCTGGATGCGTTCGCGCAAGGGCGCGGTGACTTGCTCTGGCTGGTTGAAGTAGCGCGATACGCTGATGGCCGAAACCCCGGCCAGCCGGGCCACTTCGGCCAGGGTGACGCGGCCGGCGCCGCGGCGCTTGCGCGGGGTGTCGGGGGATGGGGGCACGGCAATTCTCCGGTCAGACAAAGCCTTGGGGTATCCGCAGCCCCTGTGGGAGCGGGTTTACCCGCGAACACCGGCATTGCCGGTGCCATGCACCGCAGTGTCTGCTTCGCGGGTAAACCCGCTTCCACAGGGGCCAGTGCTGGCTCGAAAGCGCGATGTTAGCGCTAACCAGGTACCCAATTGCAAATAGCTATATGGCATATACAGCTTATTTTTTAGTATTGGACCTGCTAACTGGAGAGATTCAATACTTATTCATGTTAGCGCTACCAAGCGCCGCTGTTGGCAAGGGCCTGCCACTCGCACGAGCGAGACCAGACAACCACAGCTTTCCCTTCCGTCTGGTCTTTCAAGGCAGTGAGCATCATGCAGACAAGCCGCATACCGTCTTTCCCCAACCTTCGCCGTGCGCCGCTGGCCACCGCAATACTGCTCACCACCCTGGGCGCCCAGGCGGCCGAGTCGCTAGAGCCTGCTGCCCTGGAGGCGGTGACCGTCACTGCCACCCGCCGCGAAGCACCGCTGCAGAAGGTGCCGGTGGCCGTGTCGGTGGTCGACGGCGAGCAACTGGAGCGCGACAACCGCAACAACGTTGCCAGCATCGTCCAGCAGGTCCCCACCCTCAACTACCGCGCCGGCGCCTCGAACAAGGACACCTCGCTGTTCATCCGCGGCGTGGGCACCATCTCCACCTCGCCAGGGGTAGAGCCCACCGTGGCCACGGTGGTGGACGGCGTGGTGTTTGGCCGCCCGGGCCAATCCACCCTGGACCTGCTCGACCTTGAGCGGATCGAGGTGCTGCGCGGCCCGCAAGGCACGCTGTTCGGCAAGAATGCCTCGGCCGGGGTGCTCAACGTGGTCAGCAAGGCCATCCCCGAGCAGACCCACGGTTACGTGGACTACTCGCACTTTGGCGGCGGTGACGAGAACCGTCTGCGCTTCGGCATCGGCGGGCGCCTGAGCGAGCAACTTAAAGGCTCGTTGAGTACCCTGTGGGGCGACTACGACGGCAATGTCGAAAACCTCGCCAACGGCCATGACGTCAACGGCTACGAGCGCAAGGGCGTGCGCGGCAAGCTGGAGTTCGAACCCAGCGATGCGCTACGCCTGACCCTGATCGCCGACTACATGAAAGGCGAGGACACCCTGCCTAGCGGTGTAGTAACCAAAGCCAGCGCAGCCTTTACCAACCAGCTCGGCGGCGTGGTGCCCAGCGCCCACAACCGCGACATCAGCAGCGATTTCAAGACCCACGTCGAAGACGAAAACCAGGGCCTGTCGGCCCAGCTCGACTGGCAGCTGGGCGACTTCACCCTGACCTCCATCAGCGCCTGGCGCGGCTGGGACAATACCCAGTACCAGGACGGCGACCGCCGTGCGCTGTTGCCGCTGACCGCCTCCCACGACAAGGGCACGGTGGACTACGACCAGTACAGCCAGGAGTTTCGCCTGACCTCGCCCAAGGGCCAGTTCAACGAGTACGTGCTCGGTGCCTTCTACATGCACGGCAACTCGAAGGAGGTGTACCAGCGCCTGTCGGTCAACGGTGGCGTCGCCAACAACGGGCGCGCCGACTACTCCACCACCAACGACAGCGTGGCGCTGTTCGGTGAAAACACCTTCAACATCACCGACGATTTTCGCGCGATTTTCGGTTTGCGCTGGACCCACGACGACCTTGAATACGACCACCGCCGGGTCTCGACTTCGGCCACCGCGGTCACCGGCATTCAGCCTTCGACTGCCAGCAGCGGCTCGGTGGACGAAGATGGCTGGAGCGGCCGCACCGGCCTGCAATACGACTTCAACGACAACCTCACCGGTTACGTCACCTATTCGCGCGGCTACAAGGGCCCGGCCTACAACGTGTTCTTCAACATGCAGCCGCGCGATACCGGCGCGCTCAAGCCGGAAACCTCCGACGCCTACGAGGTGGGCCTGAAGAGCACCGCGCTGGACAACCGCCTGGTGGCCAACCTTGCGGTATTCCATACCGACTACGACGACTACCAGGCCAACTTCTTCGACACCGTGGCCAACCAGGTGGTGACCCGCCTGGTCAATGCCGGCAAGGTCAAGACCCAGGGCGTGGAGCTGGACGCCAGCTTCCAGGCCACCCGCCAGCTCAAGCTGTCGGCGGCCGTGGCCTACACCAAAGCGCGGGTCGACCATTTCAATTGCCCGGTGGGGGCTGCGGCCAACTGCAACATCGACGGCGGCCACCTGCCGTTCACCCCGGACTGGAAAAGCTACCTGCGCGCCGACTACAGCATCCCGCTGGACAACGGCCTGGACCTGGAACTGTCCAGCGACTACAGCTGGCAGGACGCGGTGCAGTTCAGCCTCGACCAGAACCCCGACACCGTGCAGGGCGCCTACGGCATCTGGAACGCCAGCATTGCCCTGGCCGACTACAACGACGGCTGGCGCGTGGCGTTGCTGGGCAAGAACCTGGGCGACAAGTCGTACGCGCAGATGCTGGCCAGCGGCGGCGACTATATCTACCGCGCCGTGCCGCGGGATGACGGGCGTTATTTCGGCGTGCAGTTGCGCAAGGACTTTTAAGCAGAACCTGCTTTGCGTGCAGGGCGGGGCCGCGTTGCGGCCCATCGCGGCGCAAGGCCGCTCCTACAAAAAGCGCGTTCCCCTGCAGGAGCGGCCTCGTGCCGCGATGGGCTGCAAGGCAGTCCCGGCAATCGAACTGTTAGCAGAGGTACTCATGACCACTTCCACCCGCCAACTCAGCCTCGGCGCCTTCCTGATGGCCACCGGGCACCATGTCGCGGCCTGGCGCCACCCGGGCGTGCCCGCCGACCCGCTGGATTTCAGCGTCTACCGGCGCGCGGCGCAGATTGCCGAAAACGCCTGCTTCGATGCGCTGTTCGTCGCCGACAGCGTGGCCGCACCCAGCGATGCCCTGGCCAGCCACAGCGCCCGCTCGGTGTACTTCGAGCCGCTCACCCTGTTGTCGGCGCTGAGCGCGGTAACCGAACGCATCGGCCTGGTCGCCACCGCCACCACCAGCTACAACGAGCCCTACCACGTGGCGCGCAAGTTCGCCTCCCTCGATCACCTGTCGGGTGGGCGGGCCGGCTGGAACCTGGTGACCTCCGATGCTGCCGCCGAGGCCGGCAACTTTGGCCGCGATGCGCATATTCCCCATGCCGAGCGCTACGCCCGCGCCCGGGAGTTTCAGCAGGTGGTGCAGGGGCTATGGGACAGCTGGGCCGACGACGCCTTTGTGCGCGACAAGGCCAGCGGCCAGTTTCATAGGCCCGACGGCGTGCGCGCGCTTGGCCATGCCGGCGAGCACTTTCGCGTGCAGGGCCCGCTGAACGTTGCCCGCTCACCCCAGGGGCGGCCAGTGCTGGTGCAGGCGGGGTCGTCTGAAACCGGCCGTGAGCTGGCTGCCGAAAGCGCCGAGGTGGTGTTCACCGCCCAGCCATCTCTGGCCCGCGCCCAGGCGTTCTACGCCGACCTCAAGGGCCGCCTGGGCCGCTACGGACGCGGCGAAGACGACCTGAAGATCATGCCCGGCGTGTATGTGGTGGTTGGCCGCAGCGAGGCCGAAGCCCAGGACAAGGCCGAACAGTTCCAGGCCCTGGTCGACCCGCGCGTTGGCGTGGCGTTGCTCGGGCGCATGCTGAGCAACTTCGACCTGTCGGGTTACCCGCTCGATGGCCCGCTGCCCGAGCTGCCGCCTACCGAAGACGGTCAGCGCAGCCGCCAGCAACTGCTTACCGAGCTTGCCGGCAGCGAACGCCTGACCTTGGGCCAGCTCGGCCAGCGCATCGCGGGTGGGCGAGGGCACTTCAGCCTGGTCGGCACCCCGGTGCAGATCGCCGACCAGTTGCAGGCGTGGTTCGAGGGCCACGCCGCCGACGGTTTCAACATTCTGGTGCCGCACCTGCCGCTGGGGCTTGAGGATTTCGCCTTGCAGGTGGTGCCCGAACTGCAACGCCGCGGGCTGTTCCGCAAGCAGTACCAAGGCCGCACGTTGCGCGAGCACCTGGGCCTGCAACGCCCGGCCAACCCACACTTCACCTGAAACAGCCCCCTGTAGTAGCCGGCTTGCCGGCGATGGCGCCAGTTCAGGCAACGCTGTTGCCAAGGCGGGCCTCATCGCCGGCAAGCCGGCTCCTACAGGGGCCAGTCATCAAGGAGTCAGCATGACTTACACCGCCAACCCCGAACGCTACACCCACATGCCGTACCGCCGGGTCGGCCGCAGTGGCTTGGTGCTGCCGGCGCTGTCCCTGGGCCTGTGGCACAACTTCGGCGACGCCACGCCCCTCGACACCCAGCGCGCCTTGCTGCGCACGGCTTTCGATGCCGGCATCAACCATTTCGACCTCGCCAACAACTACGGCCCGCCCTACGGCAGTGCCGAAAGCAACTTCGGCCGCCTGCTGCGCCAGGACCTGCAAGCCCACCGCGACGAGCTGATCATCTCCAGCAAGGCCGGCTGGGACATGTGGCCTGGGCCGTACGGGCAGGGCGGCAGTTCGCGCAAGTACCTGCATGCCAGCCTCGACCAGAGCCTCAAACGCCTGGGCCTGGACTACGTCGACATTTTTTACTCGCACCGTTTCGACCCGGATACGCCGCTGGAAGAGACCGCCATCGCCCTGGCCGACATCGTGCGCCAGGGCAAGGCGTTGTATATCGGCATCTCGTCGTACTCGGCGGGCAAAACCCGGGAAATCGCCGGGTTGCTGAATGAATTGAAGGTGCCGCTGCTGATCCACCAGCCCTCCTACAACCTGTTCAACCGCTGGATCGAGCGCGACCTGCTGGCGGCAACCGAAGACGTCGGCGCCGGCGTGATCGTGTTTACCGCCCTGGCCCAGGGGCTGCTCAGCGACAAGTACCTGAACGGCATCCCGGCCGACGCCCGGGTCAACCGGGCAGGTGGCGGTTCGCTGTTGCCCGGGCACTTGAGCGAGGCCAACCTGGCACGCGCCCGGGCGCTGAACGATATCGCCCGGCGCCGCGGCCAGAGCCTGGCCCAGCTGGCTTTGGCCTGGACCCTGCGCGATCCGCGGGTGAGCTCGGCATTGATCGGCGCCAGCCGCCCCGAGCAGATCACCGAGAACGTCGCCGCCCTGGACAATCTGGCTTTCACGCCTGAGGAACTGGCCGAGATCGACCGGTATGCCGTGGAAGGCGGGGTCAACCTGTGGGAAAAACCCTCGACCGACTGGAAGGAGTGAAGCATGGCTTTCATGCGTATTGCCCTGTTGTTGCTGGCGGTACTGGCTGGCGGCGCCCAGGCAGCCGACCCGGCCAGCCTGCGCATCGGCTACCAGAAGGGTTCGATCAGCCTGGTGCTGGCCAAGCAGCACCACCTGCTGGAGCAGCGCTTCCCGGCCACCCGGGTGGAGTGGATCGAGTTCCCGGCCGGCCCGCAGATGCTCGAGGCCCTGAACATCGGCAGCCTGGATATCGGCGCCACCGGTGACATACCGCCGATTTTCGCCCAGGCAGCCGGCGCCGACCTGTTGTACATCGGTGCCGAGCCGGCCAAGCCCCAGGCCGAGGTGATTCTGGTGGCCAAGGACAGCCCGATCACTTCGGTGGCGGCGCTCAAGGGCAAGCGCATTGCCCTGCAAAAGGGCTCCAGTGCCCACAACCTGGTGCTGCGCGCACTGGCCCGGGAAGGCTTGAGCATGGCTGACGTGCAGCCGGTGTACCTGGCCCCGGCCGACGCCCGCGCGGCATTCGAGGGCGGCCGCGTGGATGCCTGGGCGATCTGGGACCCGTTCTATTCGGCCATTGAGCTGGAGGGCAAGGCGCGGCTGCTGGCCGACGGGCAGGGGCTGGGGTTGATAGGGCCGTTCATGCTCGGGGCGCGGGGGTATGTGCAGGCATATCCGCAGTTTGTCAGTGAGTTGTTAGCCGAGATCACCCGGGCCGAGGCGCTGACCCGCAGCGACGAGGCGGGCAGCATCAAGGTGCTGGCAAGCTTCATGGGCTTGCCCGAAGCCGTGGTACGGCGCAGCTTTACCCACCGCCCGGCGTCACCGGTGTTGCCGGTGAGCGACGAGATCGTGGCCGCGCAGCAAAAGACCGCGCAGTTGTTCTTCGATAACCGGGTATTGCCCAAGCCGGTGGATATCCGTTCAGCGGTATGGCTCAGGCCCTAGTATGGTGTTTCAGAAATACCACTGAAACCATTTGCCCAGCGCTCGCGCCGCGCGAGCGACTGAGGCAAGAATGTCCCCACCTTTTTGTGCCGCCGAAATGGTTTCGGGTTTTGGTTGGAAAGACCGCTTAATCAGATTCAGCCAGGATGCCGGGGTAGGAGTGAAATGGATGTTGCAGCGCGGTCACGCTGCAAGCCACGCCCCGACCTTGTCAGTCTTGTGAGTCGCGTAGTTGCCTATGATCAGATGAATCAGCATATCGTCAGGCATCGATATCTCTTAGAAAAGCGAGGAACTCAGTGATGCGATGCTGGCGTTGAGTCGGCCGTTTGGAGAAAAAGACCAATTACGCCGATCGCCGTCCCTGAATCAATGAGGACAAGGTACTCTCGATATTCCCAGGTTGCACAACATCGGGCAGTATACGCCCTCTCAGCCTGTCGTGACGCTCACTAAGCAGACGATAGACCTCCCAAGCCTCGAGATGAGGCAACGATTTAAAGAGTTCAAGAACCAGCTTGTGCTTCAGCGGATCCAGCTGCCAGTCGGGAATACGCTGACCTCGATTCCCCAGGCTAAGTGACAGTAGACGTCGTGCCTTGAGATCACTGTTGATTTGATCTCGTGACTTTCCGGCCAGGCGTGCAAAAGACAAGAGAGGTAAGTTGCTCGATGCTTCGTAGATTCGAAGCATGTCCGCACGCTCTCTTTGAATATCAGAAATCCGTGGAACAGCAGATGCTTCCGAAGCACCGACTCGAGCCGCCGAAACCTTACTGCCGTCACTGGCTATTGAATCCATTTCAGGCTTCATGACACCGCGTATGGGAGCGAGAGGTACACTCTGCTCCCCGAGCGATATTTGCGATGCACCCTCCAATCGAATAGTTAACGGTGAGCTCGCCGCTTTGGCATGCCCCTGCACCCACAGGTCTATTCGATTGGCCCAGTCATCTTTCCAAGCGATCTCGATGCAGGCTGGAATTCGCTCGCGTAGAAAGGCTTGCTCACACTCCCGTAGTGTTACAAAAGCTACCTAAGATCAGCGGTTTGCACCCCGCTCCGTTGGGGTTAGCAGCATTCCATCGACTAAGATCAGCATGGTACGTCCCGCAGGGACTGGCGATGCTCGGTGAGCCATGCAACCGGTACCCCAGTTCTAACGCCTCACTGACCCGCTGGCAAAAGGCAGAGTCATCGGGGCCGGTCAGCACCCGGTAAATGTGTAGTTCATTTGGTGGTTGGCTCATTTCTGCGTTCCTTGCCGCACAGCCTATACCTAGATGGCTGGGGCTTCTATCTGGATGTCCGCTTAACGGGTCGATAGCTGCCGTTCGTAATGGCATGTTTGGACCAAAAGCGGGCAGTTGCAGTTTACCAGCAGCAGTGCCATCCCCTGATTGAAGCACTGCATGGCCCTCGGCGACACAAGAAGGCGAGCAGCACCCCTGCCCAGCAATGCCCAAACCGTCTGACAAGGCAGCACTACCAACAGCGGTTCCAAATCGAGTGGTAAACGGCTGGGCTAGCTTGCGGGGTGAGCGAGTGCAGTGGCTCCTTTCTGCGGATGGCTGTGGAATCGGTGTCCGAACACTCGTGAAATGAGTATCAGGATCAGCGTGGAATCACTGTCCGGATGTGCGTGGAATGGGTGTCCGAGTCAGCGTGGAATCCGCAATGAGGACGATGGATTTACTTCAGCTGGCTAAGCACTACACGCTGGATTTCCTCGACCCAAGGCTCGTTGCCAGCAGCCCGGCCAAGCAATTTTGCGCCTATGAGTGCGGTAAACAGGAGCAACACCTGATCTCGCGAACGGTCGAGCGAGGTCTCGCCGGCCGTAGCCTCCAGTAAGGTATCAAGCAGCAGCCTGGCACCCTGTTTATAAGCCTCGACCATTAAATCGTTATGGATAGTGGCTGCATCATGACTGAGGCCAACAATCGGACAGGTCGTTTCCTTGGCGGTTTCTGCGAGGTACCACTGCGCCAGATTTCGCAGCGCTGGAGCCGAATCTGGCGAGCTACCTGCCAGGACCGTGCTCCAGGTTTTCTGCGCTTTGAGAAAGGATCGGGCGCAGGCCTCCGCGGCCAAAGCCTCCTTCGACGAAAAGTGCTTGTAAAAGCCTCCTACCGTCAGCCCCACGGCAGCCATAACGTCGCCTACGCTCACACCTGAGTAGCCATGCTTGCGGAACAGGCTTGATGCCGTTTCGACAATCCTTTCTCGCGTAGCTTGAGCCTTGGTGCGGGTGGACAGCCCCATATGCTTATTTCCTCTTGTTATGGCCTTCCTGAGAAAATTGGCTCGCCTGTCAAAGGGGGCGCCCGGGCGGTTTGCACTGCAGCTGTTGAGCCAACAAGGCCAGGGCGGCCGCAACTCGTTTGTTTTTATCTAGATGCCACCTCGGTAGGATGGGGAGACCAACCCCCACCCAGTGCCTTGAACGCCGCGACGGCGGCACGGGCCGATTCGGTTTGCGCCTGGGCTCTCGTATCGGAGGCGCGCAGCAAGCTCTCATCCGCTTGTAGAACTTCGATCAGGCTGACGACGCCTTGCTGGTAGGAGGCAATGGACGCCTGTCGTGCACGGGCGAGCGAATCCACACCTTGCTCAAGCAGGCCCGCCTGCTCTTCACGCTTGACCAGGGCTGAGAAGGCATTTTCCACGTCTTCGGTAGCACGCAGGGCGGCCAGTCGGTACGCCGCCAGGCTCTCGGCTTCCCGGCCCTTGGCTAGGTCGATCTGCGCGTCGATGCGGCCGAAGTCGAACAGCCGCCAACGCAGGCCTAGCACACCGGAGGCCTGGCTGGCGCCGCTGCCGAACAGGTTGCCAGACGACATCGAGGTCGCGCTGCCGATCAGCCCACTCAGGGAGAGCTTGGGGTAATACTCGGCGATGGCGGCGCCGATCCGTGCGTTCGCAGCGACCAGGCGGCGTTCGGCCGCAATCAGGTCGGGCCGGCGTCTGAGCAGTTCGCCCGGCGATCCCACTGCTGCAATCTGCGGGGCGAGCGGAATGGCTTTCACCTTGGCAAGTTCTGCGCGGTGCGTGCCTGGCGTTGAGCCCAGTATCACGTCCAATGTGTTCATCGCCGTGTCCAGGCCCGTTTCCAGCACGGGGACGGATGCCCGCACCTGGGCAAGCGCGCCCTCGACCTGATGCACCTGCAACTCGGCTGCCAGCCCCTGGTCGTGCAGCAGGTGTACGGTCGCCAGCAGCTCTTCTTGCGTCTCTACCTGCCGACGTGCAACGGCGATGCGAGCTTGTAGGCCGCGGATGATGATGTAGATATCGGCAGTCTGCGCCGCCACTGCTAGTCGTGTGGCGGCAGCGCCTGCCTTCGAAGCCTGGTAATCGGCCAGTGCCGCTTCGCGCTCACGGCGCAGTCCACCGAACACATCCAGCTCCCAACTGGCGCCTAGATTAGCTTCATAGGTGTTGCCGTAGCGGTCAAAGTCAGGTGTCGAGTTCAGTACCTGGCCCAACGGGGTCTCCACCGACTGGTAGGCTCTGGCTGCTTGGCTGGCGACAGAGCCGGATGGCAGTAATGCTGCTTTTGCGGCCTCTAATCCTGCACGAGCCTGAGACACGCGGGCAGTGGCTTGGGTGAGATCGAGGTTCTGCTCAAGCGCCAGGGTCACAAAGTGGGTCAGTTGCGGGTCGCCGAACCCCGCCCACCAGGCAGCAAGGTCGGCACTGGTGCTGGCCTGCCGTCGATCGACTGCCGCCTGGCCCTGGTACTGCTGCGGCAGCGGTGTGTCCGGTTGAGCGTAGTCGGGGCCGACGGTGCAGCCGGCCGAGAGGCTGGCGAGGACGAGCAGGGCAAACTGGTGTTTGGGTGGCATGGATTGTTCCCGGGCAGGCGACGGAGAAGATATGTGACCATATTACAGTTTGGTCACTTATTGTCTATCACCGAATCGGCCTGTAGGCTATGCCCATGAACAAGACACCTTCCCCTAAAACGGCGTCACGTGGTCCGGTCGATCACGAGGTACGCGACCAGATCGTGGCCGCTGCCACCGAACACTTCAGCCTCTATGGCTACGAGAAGACGACGGTCTCCGATCTGGCCAAGGCTATCGGTTTTTCCAAAGCCTATATCTACAAGTTTTTCGAGTCCAAGCAGGCCATCGGCGAGGCAATCTGTTCGAACTGTCTGGGCCAGATCGAAGCCGAAGTCAGGGCCGCCGTCGATGAGGCCGAGCGCCCGCCGGAGAAGCTGCGGCGCATGTTCAAGGCGTTGGTCGAGTCGAGCCTGCGGCTGTTCTTCCAGGACCGTAAGCTCTACGAAATCGCCGCTTCTGCGGCGACCGAGCGCTGGTCGTCGGCACGCGCCTATGAGGGGCGCATCCAGCAACTGATCCAAGACATCCTGCAGGAGGGACGGCAAAGCGGAGATTTCGAGCGCAAGACCCCTCTCGATGAAGCCGCGATGGCGATCCATCTGGTCATGCGCCCCTATCTCAATCCATTGCTCCTGCAGCACGGCCTCGACTACACCGACGGGGCTCCACAACTGCTGTCCAGCCTGATACTGCGTAGCCTGTCGCCCTGACAATTGTGACTATTGACTAAATTGGTCACTGGATTCAAAGTGAGAGTCCCAACCCACTCGCCAATGGGACTCTCATGCTTTTGCGCCGCTTCACCTCATCCCTCGTCATCTGCGCATTGCCCCTTGTGCTAGTCGCC
>Ga0209676_1000692_pt1 | contig 47476 bp, 50 predicted proteins | sample AraplaCvi_mLB_r2_FD_184282 | JGI IMG/M metagenome (GOLD analysis project Ga0209676, IMG submission 184282) | Arabidopsis root microbial communities from North Carolina, USA - plate scrape MF_Cvi_mLB_r2 (SPAdes) (version 2) | ecosystem: Host-associated > Plants > Roots > Endosphere | place: USA... | reverse complement strand
CTGTTTCGGCGTACTGATTTATTTGCCATTATTGTCACCTACCTTTATTAATAGCTTTAGTTCTAAATGAAAAAATATGCTACTATGTAAAATTTACTAAATTTCAAATGAAAGCGTTTTAATCAATTTTACTTATAATTTTCAATAACATTTTTCATATATATAAAATACATATAACAAAGGGGGAGAGTTGGTTTCATTTTTTTAATTTTCAAACAGTTTTTATATTAGAAAGCATGAAAGTGAAAGCACTAAACCTAATTCAAATGTAAAAATAATGACAATCAATTATTTGAAGAAATATGGAATAGCCTATAATAATAGAATATTAGTTCAAAACTTTTGTTTGTCTGACTCTTTTTATGTATGAAACAAGTAATTTAACCAATACTAGTAGTAGTCAAAATGAAAGAGGAGACTGATTATGCAAGCTTTAACTATTTGTCTCATATATTCCGGTATTATCGTACTCTATTTTTTGATTAGAAAACTTCAATATAATAAGAGGCAAAAAAATGTAGTTAATTTTTACCAATACTATAACCGAAAAAATAATGAAGTTAATAAAGATACAAAAGGAACTGGGGAGATTATATATCTAATCCCACCAAAGTCGATAGATAAGAAAATATTCCCACGTCATAAAGATGATGTAGATTAATTTTTATGATTGTTTTTGTGATAAAATAATAAAGAAAAAGTAGCAAGCAATCTCAAAATAATGAAATTGCTTGTTTTTTTATTGCTTGGCTTATTGTCTTTTCTTTGTTTTTTTATTGTTTAATTTATAATCTGCTGAAAGTGGCTCTTGTGCAGTTTCTTCATTAAAACCAGCTGCTTTTCCTTGCTCGAGTGAAGCAGATCTACCACTACCAACATTATTCTTACGTCTTGACATCATAATCCCTCCTTTTCACATTTATTAGTGTTACCTTTTTTTTTCGGAATACGCGAAATTTGTCATTGATATTTGGTCATAAGTTTTACTTATTAGAAATGATAAGTTACTTGTTATTTACTTATGATATACATTGTAATAAGATATTATTGTAAGGTATTGAAAAGTTTGGATATAAAATAAATTCAGACATTTTATGCTTAATAGGGGGAAGAAACATGGGGAAAAATGACGTTTTTCAATCACGTTCGACTTTTAATGCGAACGGCAAAACTTATCATTATTATCGCTTAAAAGCAATTGAGGAAGCTGGAGTTGCCAAAATTGGCAAATTACCTTATTCAATTAAGGTATTATTAGAGTCAGTTCTTCGTCAAGTAGATGGCAGAGTAATTAAGAAAGAACATGTTGAAAACTTAGCAAAATGGGGAACAGCTGAACTACAAGATGTAGATGTTCCTTTCAAACCATCACGAGTAATTTTACAAGATTTTACTGGTGTTCCTGCTGTTGTAGATTTAGCTTCTTTAAGAAAAGCTATGGCAGATATGGGTGGAGACCCAGAAGTAATTAATCCTGAAATTCCGGTTGATCTTGTTATTGACCACTCAGTAATGGTAGATAAAGCTGGTACGTTGGATTCACTTGATTTTAATATGGATTTAGAATTTTCACGTAACGAAGAGCGTTACCAATTCTTAAGCTGGGCTCAAAAAGCATTCAATAACTATCGTGCTGTGCCACCAGCAACAGGTATCGTTCACCAAGTTAACTTAGAATATTTAGCAAATGTTGTGCATGCTCTTCAAAATGAAGATGGTGAAATCGTTGCATTCCCAGATACATTAGTAGGTACTGACTCTCATACAACAATGATCAATGGTATTGGTGTATTAGGTTGGGGTGTAGGTGGAATTGAAGCTGAAGCAGGAATGCTTGGCCAACCATCGTATTTCCCAGTACCAGAAGTAATTGGGGTTAAATTAACTGGTTCACTTCCAAGTGGAACTACTGCAACAGATGTAGCTTTAAAAGTTACTGAAGTTTTACGTAAAAAAGGTGTAGTTAATAAATTTGTTGAGTTCTTTGGTCCAGGTTTACAAAGCATGCCTTTAGCAGACCGTGCAACAATTGCGAACATGGCTCCTGAATATGGTGCTACATGTGGTTTCTTCCCAGTTGATGGTGAAGCATTAAACTACTTACGTTTAACAGGTCGTCCAGAAGAGCAAGTTGAATTAGTTGAAGCATACTGCAAAGCAAATGACTTATTCTATACACCTGATTTAGAAGATCCAACTTTCACTTCATTAGTAGAAATTAATCTTTCTGAAATTGAAACAAATCTTTCTGGTCCAAAACGTCCACAAGATTTAATTCCACTTTCTGAAATGAAAAAATCTTTCCAAGAAGCTGTTGCTGCGCCAATGGGTAATGCAGGTTTCGGATTAACGAAAGATGTTTTAGATAAAGAAGTAGCAGTTAAATTTGAAAATGGTACTGAAACAACATTTAAAACAGGTGCTGTAGCAATCGCTGCGATCACAAGTTGTACAAATACATCAAATCCTTACGTAATGTTAGGTGCTGGTTTAGTTGCGAAAAAAGCAGTTGAAAAAGGATTAACAGTTCCTGCTTATGTAAAAACTTCATTAGCTCCTGGTTCTAAAGTTGTTAGTGGATATTTACAAGAAGCTGGCTTAATTCCTTTCTTGAACCAATTAGGATTTAACATTGTAGGTTATGGATGTACTACATGTATCGGTAACTCTGGTCCTTTAGCTCCTGAAATGGAAACAGCAATCGCTGAACATGATATGTTAGTAACATCTGTACTTTCAGGTAACCGTAACTTTGAAGGACGTATTCATCCTCAAGTTAAAGGTAACTACTTAGCATCACCACCATTAGTAGTTGCTTACGCATTAGCTGGAAATGTAAATATTGACTTCTCTGTTGAGCCAATCGGACAAGATCAAGATGGTAACGATGTATTCTTAAAAGATATCTGGCCAACATCTGCTGAAGTTCAAGAAGTTGTAGCTGCAACAGTTACTCCTGAATTATTCAAGAAAGAATATGAAAGAGTATTTGAAGACAACAAGCGTTGGAACGAAATTCAAACAACTGATGATTCTCTATACAAATGGGATAGTGAATCAACATATATTGCAAACCCACCATTCTTTGAAGGTTTATCAAAAGAGCCAGGTGAAGTTAAACCATTAGCTGGATTAAAAATTATTGGTAAATTTGGTGATTCAGTTACAACTGACCATATTTCACCAGCTGGTTCAATTGGTAAAACAACTCCTGCAGGTCTTTACCTACAAAGCAAAGGTGTAAATCCGATTGACTTTAACTCATATGGTTCTCGTCGTGGAAACCATGATGTAATGATGCGTGGTACATTTGCAAACATTCGTATCCGTAATCAAATTGCACCAGGTACAGAAGGTGGCTACACAACTTACTGGCCAACTGGTGAAGTTATGTCAATTTATGATGCAGCAATGCGTTATAAAGAAGATGGAACTGGTTTAATGATTTTAGCAGGAAATGACTATGGTATGGGAAGTTCTCGTGACTGGGCAGCAAAAGGAACAAACCTTTTAGGTATTAAAACTGTTCTAGCTGAAAGTTTTGAACGTATCCACCGTAGTAATCTTGTATTAATGGGTGTTCTACCACTTCAATTTAAAGATGGCGAAAATGCTGCAACATACGAATTAACTGGAACAGAATTATTTGCAGTTAATGTTGATGAAAATGTTAAACCTCGCGATCTTGTAAAAGTAACTGCTACAAGAGAAGATGGAACAACTGTAGAATTTGATGTAGTAGCTCGCTTCGATAGTGAAGTTGAAATTGACTACTACCGTCATGGTGGAATTCTTCAAATGGTACTACGTGATAAATTAAATGATTCTAAAGTAACTCATTAATTTTCATCATAAAAAGCACAGTCTTTATGACTGTGCTTTTTTTCTTATAAAGGGTATCCTAAGAAAACTTCTTTTTGAAATTTGTTTTTTCGATATTTTATGGTTAAATAGAGTTAGTTCATTAAAAGGGTGATTACAATCATGAAAAAAATCATACCATTACTACTATTAGTAATAGCTTTAGGGTATTCAATTTTTCAATTAACTGAAAAAAAGCAAGAAGAGAAGAAAGTTAGTAAAAATGATTCTTATATTGCTTCAATTCAAAAAATGGGTGTACAAGTTGGTCAACAGGCTCCAGATATTGAGCTCATGACATTGGATCAAAAGAAAGTGAAGCTATCGTCATATAAAGGGAAAAAGGTTATTTTAAATTACTGGGCAACTTGGTGCCCACCTTGCCAGGATGAAATTCCAGTTCTTGAGAAATTTTATCAGAAAAATAAAAGTGATATCGTTATATTAGGAGTCGCCGATTTTATTGGTGAAAAAAAGGATCTTAATTTTGTGAACAATTTCGTTAAAAAAAATAATATGCATTATCAAATTTTACTTGATGAAAAAGGAGATAATTTTCGAAAGTACGGAGTTATTTCAATACCGACTACATTCTTTATTAACCCAAATGGTGAAGTGATTTATAAGCAAATTGGACCTTTAACTGAAAAACAATTAAATCAATTTCTAAAATAATAAAATTCAATTAACTAAACTGTAAGAAAACTCTTTTTTTTGGCAATACTATCTAAAAAGAAGAGGTGATTAATTTGCGTAAGAAAAGACATAAATCGTTTCAAGAATTAATTTTAGAAAATAAAAACTCTCTGTTAAACGATCAAGAAGCTTTAAATAAAATATATGACAGACTTGAAGAACGCCTAGAAAGAAAGGCTAAAGCAGAGTAATGAAATAGAATTCAAAAAGTAGAGGAGGGGAACCTTCTCTTTTTTATTTTAGTTATTTTTTAACTCGATGTTTTTTAATTTCTAAATACATATTTAAAGTAGGAAAACTCATACTATCGCTAGGAGGCGATAATATGGGAAACCCTAAAAAACATCCTAAAGACTTTGTTCCGAATCATATTGGAACACAAAACAAAGCTGCTGGTGGAAATAAAGGAAAGCAAATGCAGTACAAAGACCCTACGGGGAAACAACCAATTGTAGATAATGGCTAAATAAGAACAATAAAATAATTGGAGGGATTTTATCATGGAATTTAAACCGAATCCAGATGATCGAAGTGATAACGCAAATAAAATTCAAAATGCAATTAACAACACAAGAGAAAATATGAAGGAAGCAGAAGCTTCAATGAAATTTGGAAATGAACAAGATCGTCAAAATGCTTTAGCAAAAAATGAACGTCGTGAGGAAGCGTTAGTTGCCTTGCAAAGTGAATTAAAGGACGAACAAGCATTTAATGATGCAAATGATTGATTAAAAAAATGCTAGGTATTATGAGTATATCTCATTGATACCTAGCATTTTTTTATCCTCTTTTGACAATATTAAAATTTGCTTGAAGTAATTCCCAATTTTGGATGAATGGTAGGCCAAGCTTCCAATAAGAAATTCCTCTAATATTTTCTTCTTTTATTAAATTAAATTTTGCTTGAATTGATCTAGCATCCTCAAACCAAACCTCATGTTTTTGGCCATTTGACTCAGTATAACGGAAATAAGGAGCTCTAGCTTTTGTATCAAATAATATCTCGTTTGTCATTTGAATGGCTAAATTAGTTGCTCCTTCAGCACTAAGGGCTTTCGCCATTGTACCTTGTTTAAATGGAACTTTCCAATCAAAACCGTATAAATTTTGTCCCATCATTATTTTTGAAGGGGTAATGACCGTTTTTGCATAATTAATAACCCTACGGACTTGGTCAATCGGAGAAACCGCCATTGGTGGACCGCCTTGCCAGCCCCAGTCATATGTCATGATGACAACAAAATCGACAACTTTTCCTATTCCAGCATAATCATGTGCTTCATAATATCTACCTTTTTGATTTGAACTAGTTTTTGGAACTAATGTTGCACTTAGAATAATTCCCTGAGGTAGTCTTGATTTAAGTTTTGATAAAAAATTAATGTAAGCAACGCGGTCTGTTGCAGCTACATCTTCAAAATCGACGTTAACATCTCTAAAGCCATATTTATTGCATGTAGCAATTATATTATTGATTAAAGTATCTTGAACTGCCTGACTTTGTAATATATCTGTTGCAAGACTTGTTGAAAAGTTTCCTGCTTCTAAATTAGAAACAACCATCATGTAAATATTTCGGTTTTCTTTCGCGATTTGAGGGATATTACCAATTGGTGGCTCTGTCAAAGACCCATCTCTTCTCGCATCAAAACTAAAATGCGCTAAGTAAGTTAAAAATTTACCTTCATTCCTAGCAGCTTCTTCTAAAGCAGGTCTGATTGGACTAGAAGTTGGTTGTAAATAGCCAATAGATTCAACATTTCTCTTTTTTCTTGGTGGTAAATTTAATTTTTGTCCAACATGTAAGGTTGCGTACGGACTGATTCCACTATAGGTAGCGATTTGATTTCCTCTAACACCATAAGTTAAGCCAAGCTCGTATAAATTATCTCCAGGTTGAACAAAATATTCATTTCCAGTTGTAGGTACTACTAGCGCTTGACCTTTAATTATTTTATAAGGGGCTATTAGGGCATTTGAGTTTATTAGTGCTTGCCTGTCAACACCATAAAAATCGGCAATACTCATGACAGTTTCGCCGCTTTTAACCACGTGAATTTGCATTTCGTCTATCTCCTTTCACAGGAATGATGAATTACGCTATTAAAAAATATATGCCGATATTAAGGAAATAGAAGAGGGGGACCAAAAAACAAGGTTAGGGGATAAAGAAGCAAGGCAGAAAAAACCTGGCCAAGGGACCAGGTTTATAAGAAATGTTATTTTTTCGTATCGTTACTTTCATTTTGTGGAAGTGGGAACTGAATAATATTTGAATCACTACCAGAAACTGTAGGAAGTTTACCATCCCATTTTTCTGCTTTCTTATATTCAATTAATTCCTTTGTAAGTGATTGTTGTAGTACTTTATTTGATTTTGCCTGGCCTTGTGCACGAATGAGCTGTGAATCCGCATCTGCTTGCGCTTCTACTTTCTTCTTTTGAGCTTCTATTTTTGCTGTTTCTAATTCGATTTTCTTACGATCGTTTATTTGAGCTGCTTGAACACGTGCATCGATTGCTTCTTGAGTTTTTTCATCTGGTTTTGGTGTACCTAATGTCAGGTTCTCGACAAAGAAGCCAAGCACCTTCACATCGTCCTTATAAAGTGTTTCAATATCTGCTGAAGCATTACTTGATTTTTCACCATATAACTGAAGAACAGTGTATTTAGAAACTGCAATTCGAGCGGCATCCTGCAGTCTTTTCTTTAAATATGTATCTTCAATTTCTTCAATGGCAATTGGTCCAAATTCATTAAACATTGGAACAACCTTCGATGGATCAATTTTATATGTATAAGATAAGTCCATTTCAATTCGCTTTCCATCGGAAGTAGCAAGTGCAACATCTTTATATTCAACTGTACGTAAACGAATCGGATATTCAGTGACCTTGTCAAATAAACCTACAAAGTTCCATCCTTGTGATAATGTATTTTTTTGTATTCCACCATTAGGAGAATAAACTACCCCTACATAACCTGGTGTTATTTTTTCAATAAATAATGCAGGTATTGCCACAGCAGAAAGAAGTGCAATTCCAGCAATCATTCCACCAATTACTTTTTTCGTAAAAAATGATTTTTTTTGCTCCATTGGTTGAACATTCATTCTCTATTTTCCTCCTCGTCCTTTAATATGTTTTTAACTTTTGCTGACTTTTCTCCAATTTTATGAAATGTAGGAGATAGGATGAGCCAGATACCAAATAAAAAAAGAAGGATGATCAAGATTGAACCTATAATAACTTTCAAGAATGAGACCTCCCTTAATTGTTACTTACATTATAACATCTACGGGCTACGCGAAGTTTAAAATAGAACAAAAATTAATTTTTTGGTAAAGTATTCTATAGAAGAATATGAGGTGAGTATGATGTTTATTTCAGAAAAAAAGGTTGAAGTTAGATATGCAGAAACAGACGCAATGGGTGTCGTATATCATGCGAATTATTTAGTTTGGTTTGAGATTGGACGAACTGCACTAATAAAGGAATTAGGATTTAATTATGCGGACATGGAAGCACAAGGAGTAATATCTCCTGTCATTGATTTGAATGTATCGTATAAAAAAAGTTTACGATATGGTCAAAGTCCAACCATTAAAACAAAAATAAAATCACTTGGCCCGCTCAAAGTTATTTATGAATATGAGATTTTAAATGAAGAAGACGAAATCTGTTGTATCGGAAGCTCTACACATGTTTTAGTATCTAAGGATACTTTCAGACCAATCAAATTTAAAAAATCCTTCCCCGACTGGTATGATGCATACGAAAAGGCGATGGGATAAATGTAAAAAAGGTAGAAGGATAAATAAAATCCTTCTACCTTTTAATTTAAAACACTCATGCTTCTAATAGGAACGCGTCTTCGTCTTCATCCCTTACTATATACTCCTTCTTATTAAGCGTTATCGTTGCTTGTATACTTTCAACAAGCAATATGACAGCTGTAATAAGATGCATAATCCACGCTAATGGGGAAATGTATTCAATAAAAAGAGTAATTAAACCTGCAATAGAACCAATTGTAAATTGGCCATGGTTTCTAGCAAGGTACAATGTGATTAAGTAAACAATTCCTAAAATGAGAGGAAGAATATTAGCAGAAATTAAGACAAGAAAGCGGCCGAATGTCGGCATTCCAAAAAATAATTCAAACCCGAATGAACACCATTTTAAAGCGGTAAAGTAAACAAACGGATGATATTTCATGATAGCCTCCTATTAAACTGCATCCTACCCTTCATTACAATATCATCTACATAATAATCAATGATAAAACTTGTATATTTTCCCAAATAGTATGAAATAGAGAACAAAAAAACCTTACTATTTGTAAGGTTTTATTTAGTATAAAAATTTTATTTCTTTTTACTAAGAAAAGATACTTTTGGTTCTGTTTTATTGATAATTCTTGTAATATTTGCACGGTGACGATATACAACAAAGATTGTCAATACAATCATAATAATAAATAATAGATGTTCGCCAGCAAAGTATGCTCCAATTGTACCTGCTATTGCTGATAACATTGATGTAAGTGATACATATTTTGTAATTTTTAAGCAGCAAATAAAGAAAATTAAAAGTGCTAGAAACAAAATAGGTGATGCAAATAATAACAACCCAGCGGATGTAGCAACAGCTTTTCCACCTCTAAAACCTGCGAAAATAGGATACATATGCCCAATAACAGCAAATAAACCAACTAATAATGGATTGAACCAGTCTGGGCCTGAATAATGAAATAAAACTGGTAATGATGCCGCTAGTGTACCCTTTAATATATCTCCAAGTGTTACGATAATTCCAGCCTTTTTACCTAGCGTACGAAATGTATTCGTACCGCCTAAATTTCCACTTCCATGTTGACGAATATCTACTCCGTAAAAGGATTTTCCTATAACTAATCCAAACGGAATTGAGCCTATTAAATAGGCTAGTACAATGATGAACAAGCTCATTTTCTAGCTCCTTTACAAACATAATAAATATAAGTGCATTTTTCCTTCATTTTATCACAAATTGAATTGAATAAATAGAATTTTGAAATGTAGGTCATAAATCTTTTTCAAAGTCTTCTATTCGAAATGTTTCAAATAATTATGATAACATGGTAATATATCTCAAAATATAAATGGAAGTGAAAATATATGAGCTCAACTGTTTTATTAATTGAAGATGAAAAAAGGTTAAGGGAGATCGTTAAAGATTATTTTCATAATGAAGATTTTATTGTAATTGAAGCAGCTGATGGTGAGGAAGGAATCAAAAAATTTAATGAACATGAAATTGACTTAATCATCTTAGATCTGATGCTGCCTAAAATTGATGGTCTAGAAGTGTGTAAATATATAAGAGAGAAATCAAATCTTCCAATTATCATGTTAACAGCTAAATCTGAGGAAGAGGACCAATTATTAGGGTTTGAAATGGGTACTGACGAATATGTTACAAAGCCTTTTAGTCCCAAAATACTAGTTGCAAAGGCAAAAAGTGTTCTAAGGCGAACAATGGAAATGAAAGAGGAAGATTCTGATGCAAAAACGATTTGCGGAATCACAATCAATACCTCTTCAAGATTAGCTTATATAAATGGAGAACAACTTCATTTAACTCATAAGGAATTCGAATTATTAGCGTATTTAATAGAAAACAAAGGCATCGTTCTAACGCGAGATCAATTATTAAATAATATTTGGGGTTTTGATTATGTTGGAGATGGTCGTACAGTCGATACACATATCAAAAAACTTCGTCACAAAATAGGTGAGAAGGCAAAACATATTACAACCGTTATACGAGTTGGCTATAAGTTTGAGGAGTAAAGGATGAAAAAAAGTATTGTAAGTAAGCTTTTTTTATCAATCACTGTTTTGTTAATTGTGTTTTTAATGATTGTGTTCGTTGGACAGTCAGTTTTTCTACAAGGTTTTTATACGAAAAAGAAAATTGATATAGTCTCTGAAGAATTGAAGGAATTTGTCCATACTTATGAAAAAGGAAATTTATCTGACAAACAGTTTCAAAATGAATTAACAAGATTTTTTACCAAATATAATACTTCTTTGGCGGTATTAGATCGTAAAGGTATTTTAAAAGCTGAGAATAATTTTGATTTAACAGTACAGACGACATTAGGTAAAAAAGTATATGTACCTTTAAATAATTTACTGTATTCTGATCAAATTGAAGAAATTCTAAGTTTGAGAATTAAAGAGAATGAGAATATCGTCATTAGAGGATATATAGAAGATGACTATTTTATTCCAATGTATATTAAAACGAAATTTGGTGAATGGAAGGAAGAAAATCCTTCAGCTAATCCTGTGAAATTGTCTACACAAAATAATGATTTGAATGACTTAATTAATATTGAGATAAAGGGTAAAGTAGTCGATTTACATTTACCATTGGCGAATCAGTATTCGTATTCAGCTCAAATGAACTCGTTAATGCAAGCAATCACAGAATGGACAAAGAGTAATGAAGACTTTTCTAATTATACTGTAAAAGACTATCCACTTACGTTTAATTATTTAGATAAAGTGAATGGATTAGACAATAAAGTCTTGGTGTATCCTTTAAAAACAAAGCAAGGATATAATGAGGTCATATTTGCGATGACATCACTTCAACCTGTAAACGAGGCGATGTATGTATTAAAAGATTTTTATTTATATGCATTTATGATTGGTTTGTTACTCATTATTGTCGTTTCATTTTATTACTCTAAAGTCATTACAAAACCATTACTTAAATTGAATGCTGTGACGAATCAATTAGCGAAGTTAAATTTTAATGAGAAAATAAACATACAGTCAGAGGATGAGATAGGAGAACTGTCAAAATCAATTAATACATTGTCTGAAAATCTTGCATTGACGATCGATAATCTACAGCAGGCAAATGAAAGATTAATAAAAGATATTGAAAAAGAAAAACAGCTTGAACAAACTAGAAAAGAATTTATAAGTGGTGTATCACATGAGCTAAAAACACCGTTAAGTATTGTGCAAAGTTATGCGGAAGGTTTAAAAGATGGATTAAACATTGAGAAAAATGGTTATTATGCAGATGTAATACTAGAAGAAGTAGATCGTATGAATGATTTAGTAGTAGATATGTTGGAACTATCGAAACTGCAATCTGGTACTTATAAGCTGAAAAGTGAACCTTTCTTAATTGTAGAGTCTGTCGTGAATGTGATAAATAGAATTTGTGATCATAAAACAGCGCATAATGGATGTAAACTGATTTCTAATGTAGAAGAAGATATACTTGTTAGTGGTGAAAAAAGAAGAATTGAGCAAGTCCTAAATAATATCCTTTCGAATGCAATCCATTATGGTAAACCTGGAAGTGAAATTATTGTGAACTTAAAAGATGATCATGATCGGATAAACATCTCTATTTTTAATGAAGGAAATCCAATCCCATCTGACAAGATTGATAAAATTTGGGATCGTTTTTATCGAATTGATGAATCTAGAAATAGGCAAAGTGGTGGAACAGGTTTAGGTTTAGCCATTGTAAAAACAATAGTAGATTTACATCATTCAAAAATTAACGTCCATAATAAAGAAGATGGAGTAGAATTTTCATTTTTTCTAAAAAAATTCCAAAATAGTTAAAAAAGTTCACAGTAAATACACATTGCTAGGGTAAATTAATATCAAGATAATTTATTACATATTGGAGGCAATAATTATGGGATATTATGATGAAACAGATTTAAGAAATGAAAATAATGATCATAACAATAAACGATATAACAAAGGCAGACGAGGCGGATCACATGTATTAACAGGTTTTATTGGTGCAGTAATTGGAGCTGTAACGATTTCACTTGTTTCTCCCAATTTAATTAATACAACAAACGAATCTGAAATCGGAAATGAAAACCAAACTCCAGCACAAGTCATTAACGTATCACGCGAAGATGTTACTTCAACAATTCAAACTGCTCGTAAATTTGTAGTTGGTGTTAATAATTATCAATCTTCAAATCCTTTTTCAATGGACACTCAAGAAGCTGGTTCTGGCTCTGGGGTAATCTATAAAAAGGTCGGAAATAAAGCGTTAGTTGCAACAAATAACCATGTTGTGTCAGGTGCAAAACAACTAAAGGTGAAAATGGCCGATGGTAAATTAGTAGATGCTAAACTAGTGGGAACTGATGAATTATTAGATCTAGCTGTAGTAGCTATAGATGCTAAATATGTTACAAATGTTGCTAATTTAGGAGATTCTGAAAAAATTAATGTAGGTGAAACAGCAATCGCAATCGGGAATCCACTTGGGTTTTTAGAAAGCACTGTAACACAAGGTATTGTAAGTAGTAAAGCGCGTGAAATCCCACAAGATATTGATGGTGATGGAGTAGCAGATTACCAAACACAAGTTATTCAAACTGATGCAGCAATTAATCCAGGTAATAGTGGTGGTGCATTAATTAATGCGAAGGGTGAGTTAATCGGTATTAACTCGAGTAAAATAGCAGAGCAATCAGTTGAAGGGATTGGTTTTGCAATTCCAATTAATATAGCAAAACCGGTTTTTGACCAGCTAGAAAAATTCGGCGAAGTAACACGTCCAGTAATGGGAGTAGGGTTAAAAGCTTTAGAAGAAATTCCACAATTTAATATTGAAGAATCTCTAAAATTACCTGAATCTGTTACGAGAGGTGCAGTAGTAACTCATGTGGATCCAGGTACTCCTGCAGCGAAAGTGGGATTACAACAATTAGACGTCATTGTCGAATTAGATGATCAACCAATTGAAGATGTAATTGCAATTAGAGAATACTTATATTCTAATAAAAAAGTCGGCGATAAATTAAAAGTAACTTTCTACCGAGATGGTAAAAAACAAGATTTAACTTTAACGCTAGCATCAAGTAATTGACAGGAAATTTTTTACAAAATAAGATGAATATATAACGAATAAGCGAAGAGATTGCTCTTTTCGCTTATTTATGTAAATGAAAGGGTGATTAGATAATGAGTAAATACCCATCTAGAGAAGAAATAGGCCAAATTCTAAAGAACAGTAAAGTTATTGCGGTTGTTGGACTTTCAGCGGATTCCTCTAAAACGTCTTACATGGTAAGTAAAGCAATGCAAGACGCTGGTTATAAAATCATCCCAGTCAATCCTACAGTTGACACTGTGTTAGGAGAAAAAGCAGTACCAAGTTTATTAGATCTTAAAGAAAAAGTAGATATTGTAAATGTTTTTAGAAGACCAGAGCATCTTTTGCCGGTGGCAGAGGATTTTCTAAAACTAGATTGTGATGTGTTCTTTGCACAACTAGGTATAGAAAATGAAGAAGCTTATGAACTACTAAAAGCTAATGGCAAAACAGTTATTATGAATCGTTGTATTAAAGTAGAACATGCTATGACAAGATAGAACGAAAACTCACTGTAACCCAGTGAGTTCAGACTATAGACAAACGCTCGCTTTCTTCGTTGTTTGGTCTGTCTGCGGTGCTCATTACGGTCTAAGGTAACTCCGCTCCTCACCAGCCTTCACGTCTCGAAAGACAAGCATTTTCAATTAGTCTGAATATCTATTATCTAATATTTTGTCTACTATGAACTCACTGTAACCCAGTGAGTTTTTAGTTTCTAAAGAGAATATGCGATGATATTAGAAAGATTAAAAAATTTAAACTATTTAAAAAAATGACGATAAAAAAAGGACAATTTAACTATTTTTTTCTACAACGACTTGTAAGTTAACGAAAAAACCATTAACATGAACGATTAGAAGAAACATTTTAATCCGGTATATGATATAATGGAACGGATGTTCTTATGTAAGGTGTAATATGGAAAGGAGAAATGGTGTTGGCAAAGAATGAAACAGCATATAACGAAGATGCGATACAGGTACTGGAAGGTTTAGAAGCAGTACGTAAACGTCCAGGAATGTACATTGGTAGCACAGATAGTAGAGGTCTACACCATTTAGTTTACGAAATCGTAGATAATTCCGTAGATGAAGCATTAGCTGGTCACGGAACTCAAATAGATGTGATTATACATAAAGATAATAGCTTAACTGTAAGAGACCATGGTCGAGGAATGCCAACTGGAATGCATAAAATGGGTAAACCTACCCCAGAAGTCATTTTAACTGTTCTGCATGCAGGTGGAAAATTCGGACAAGGCGGCTATAAAACAAGTGGTGGTTTACACGGTGTTGGTGCATCAGTTGTTAATGCATTATCAGAATGGCTTGTTGTAGAAATCCATCGTGAAGGATCTATTTTCAAACAACGATTTGAAAATGGTGGTAAACCAGTTACTTCACTAGAAATCGTTGGAAAATCAAAAAAAACTGGTACAACGATTTCATTTAAACCAGACCCAACAATATTTAGTACAACTAACTATAATTTTGATACGCTATGTGAGCGTTTAAGAGAATCTGCATTCCTACTAAAAGGATTAAAAATTACAATTAAAGATGAACGTCACGATGCTTTCGAGGAGTTTTATTATGAAAACGGTATCGAAGCGTTTGTTAGCTACTTAAATGAAGGAAAAGAAACGATCCATCCGGTTGTATTCTTTGATGGTATTCAAAATAAAATCGAGGTTGAATTTTCTTTTCAGTTCAATGATGGATACTCAGAAACAATGCTATCTTTTGTAAACAATGTTCGAACAAAAGATGGAGGAACTCACGAGGTTGGTGCAAAAACTGCACTTACAAGAGCATTTAATGAGTACGCTAGAAAAGTAAATATCTTAAAAGAAAAAGATAAAAACCTTGAAGGCGCGGATATTCGTGAAGGATTAGCGGCAATCGTTTCGGTTAGAATTCCAGAAGAGCTACTTCAATTCGAAGGACAAACGAAAGGGAAGCTAGGAACTAGTGAAGCGAGATCTGCTGTAGACTCAGTTGTATCTGATCAACTTGCATATTTCTTAGAAGAAAATCCAGATATTGCAACTTCACTTGTGCGAAAAGCTGTAAAAGCTTTTCAAGCTAGAGAAGCGGCTAGGAAAGCACGTGAAGAAGCGAGAAGTGGCAAAAAAAGAAAACGTTCTGAAACTTCATTAAGCGGAAAATTAACGCCTGCCCAATCGCGAAATCCTCAAAAAAATGAGCTTTACCTAGTTGAGGGTGACTCAGCAGGTGGAAGTGCGAAGCAAGGACGAGATCGTCGTTTTCAAGCGATTCTACCTTTACGTGGAAAAGTTATCAATACAGAAAAAGCAAAACTAGCTGATATCATGAAAAATGAAGAGATTAATACAATCATTCATGCAATTGGTGCAGGAGTAGGCTCTGACTTTGATATAGATGATGTGAATTACGACAAAATTGTCATCATGACCGATGCGGATACAGATGGAGCACATATTCAAGTACTTTTACTAACATTCTTTTATCGCTATATGAAACCTCTGGTTGAAGCAGGTAAGGTTTACATCGCGCTCCCACCTTTATATAAAGTGAGCAAAGGTTCTGGTAAAAAAGAAGTAATTGAATATGCGTGGTCTGAAGTAGATCTACAAGATGCAATTAAGAAGGTTGGTAAAGGATATACTTTACAACGATATAAAGGTCTTGGAGAGATGAATGCCGACCAACTTTGGGATACAACTATGGACCCAGTTACGAGAACGCTTATTCGTGTGAAAATAGACGATGCGGCTAGAGCAGACCGTCGAGTCACTACGCTAATGGGTGATAAAGTTGAGCCTAGACGTAAGTGGATTGAATCAAATGTTGTGTTTGATTTAGATGAAGAAGATAAAATTTTAAATAACGAACAAGTTGAAGTTGAATCAGAAGGGAGCGAAGACTGATGGTATCATCAGAAAAGTTATATAATATCCCTTTAGAAGATATTTTAGGAGATCGTTTTGGACGATACAGTAAATACATTATTCAAGAACGTGCATTACCTGATGCTAGAGATGGTTTAAAGCCAGTTCAAAGACGTATTTTATACTCCATGTTTTATGAAGGTAACTTACAAGATAAGCCTTACCGTAAATCAGCAAAAACTGTTGGTAATGTAATCGGTAATTACCACCCTCACGGGGACACATCAGTATATGATGCAATGGTCCGCTTAAGTCAGGATTGGAAATTAAGAAATGTATTAGTTCAAATGCATGGTAATAACGGAAGTATTGATGGGGATCCTCCAGCTGCAATGCGTTATACCGAAGCTAGATTATCTGCGATTGCTAGTGAGCTTTTACGTGATATTGATAAAGAAACAGTTGAATTTGTTCCGAATTTTGATGACACAAGTATGGAACCGGTTGTTCTTCCTTCAATGTTCCCTAATTTATTAGTGAATGGAAGCACAGGGATCTCTGCAGGTTACGCAACAGAAATACCTTCTCATCATCTTGGAGAGGTAATTGATGCGACAATTATGAGAATTGATCGTAAAAATTGCTCTGTTGATGATCTGATGACTGTTATTCATGGTCCAGATTTCCCAACAGGTGGGATTATTCAAGGTGTCGATGGTATTAGAAAAGCGTATGAAACAGGTAAAGGTAAAATTATTATTAGAAGCCGTGTTCATACGGAAGATATACGTGGTGGGAAACAAGCATTAATTATTACTGAAATTCCTGCTGAGGTAAATAAAGCGAATTTAGTAAAAAAGATGGATGAAGTTCGACTTGATCGAAAAGTCGATGGCATTACAGAGGTTCGAGATGAGACTGATCGCACAGGACTACGCATTGTTATCGAATTGAAAAAAGATGCGAATAATGAAGCAATTTTAAATTATTTATATAAAAATACTGAACTTCAAATTCCATATAACTTTAATATGGTTGCGATTTACAATCGTACGCCAAAGCAAATGTCTTTACCAGCTATTTTAGACGCGTATATTGAGCACCAAAAAGAAGTTGTTACGAATCGTTCAAAGTATGATTTGCGAAAAGCAAAAGCTAGAGCACATGTTGTAGAAGGTTTAATGAAAGCTTTATCTATACTTGATCAAGTTATTTCAACGATTCGTTCTGCAAACGATAAACGTGATGCTAAAGATAAATTAATGGCTCAGTATAGCTTTACGGAACAGCAAGCTGAAGCAATTGTGATGTTACAGTTATATCGATTAACGAATACAGATATCACTGCACTTCAAGAAGAAGCAGCAGAGTTAAGCAAGAAAATAGAGCAATTAGAAACAATTTTAAATAGTGAAACAAAGCTTTTATCAGTTATTAAAACAGATTTAAAGAAAATTAAACAAACATATGCTGATGATCGTCGTTCTACAATCGAAGGTGAAATTGAAGAAATTAAAATTGTACGTGAAGACATTATTGCACAAGAAGATGTCATTATCACCGTTACAAGCGAAGGTTATGTTAAACGTACAACTCCAAGGTCATATTCTGCCTCAAATGGTAAGGATTATGGAATGAAAGAAGGAGATCGTTTAATTTATCAAAAGGAAAGTACAACGACAGATACTTTAATCTTATTTACTTCAAAAGGGAATTATTTATATTTACCAATACATGAAATGCAAGATATCAGATGGAAAGACATGGGACAACATATAGCCAATATCATTCCAATTGAACGTGATGAAGCTATTCTTTCTGCAACGATTGTAAATAATTTTGAAGAGAATAAAGATTTTATATTATTTGTAACGAAAAATGGTATCGTGAAACGTACAAGTATTAGCCAATTAAAGGTGCAGAGATATTCTAAACCACTTGTCGGAATGTCAATAAAGAATGATGATGCATTAATTTATGCAGGCGTTTCCGGTGAGACAGACCGTGTTTTACTTGCAACAAATAACGGTTATACACTGTTATTTAAAGTAGACGAAATAAGTGTACAAGGTCTAAGAGCTGGTGGCGTTAAAGGAATTAACTTAAAAGATCAAGATTATGTCGTTTCAGCTGATATCGTTTCGGAATCGGTAAAAGATATATTCTGTGCCACTCATCGAGCAGCAGTAAAGAAAATGAAATTAGATACAATACCTCAAAGTTCAAGAGGAACTAGAGGTGCGAAAATCATCAGAGATTTGAAAAATAATCCTCACCAGTTAATTGGAGTTTATACGATTAACGAGAATGATATGTTTGCAATTTTAAGTAAATCAGGTCAATTTGAAATGGTCGATCCGGCAGGTATTCGTCATAGTGATCAATATAGTAACGGATCATTTATAATGGATACAGATGAAGCAGGAGAAATTAAAACAATCATTCGCTACAAAAAAGAAGAAAATAACTAAAAAAATGCCTATTCCATAAATCTGGAATAGGTTTTTTTTGTCGAAGAATGTCGCATAGAAGAAAGAATTATTCTTTATGAGCAAAATACTTGAAAATAGCGATTAAATATGGCTTTTCAATAGCTAGAAATTAAAGAAAATAGGAGAATTTTGACTATTAAATGGTAATATATTCCTAAAATAACAAGCAAACGACAGAATTGTCGAAATATTTTGAACCAAAAGAACTTGTTTAATACAAAAATTTCGCTTACTATTTTCTTAAGTATTTGAAATTTTCTAAAAAATAAGTTATTAAGGGGGAAGTACATAATGGTATTAAAAAAAGGTTTTGCAATTTTAACATCTGCATCATTAGCGGCGGGTATTTTAGCTGGTTGTAACAATGGCGGTGAGAAGGATGGAAATACAGTTATCAAAATTGCAACAAATACACCACTTTCTGGGAATAATGCTATTTTAGGTGATTCAATCAAATTAGGTGCACAATTAGCTTTAGATGATCAAAAGGCAGCATTTAAAAAATTAGGATTTGATTTGAAGCTTGTACCTTATGATGATCAAGGAGATCCGAAGAAAGGTGTAGCAAATGCTGAGCAATTAGGTGCTGATAAATCAATTTTAGGTGTTGTTGGACACTTAAACTCAGGTGTTGCGATCCCAGCTTCAGTAAAGTATGAAAAAGATCATCTTGTAATGGTATCACCTTCAAATACTGCTAATGAAGTAACAGATCGTGGATTAAGCGTAGTTAACCGTATCTGTGCTCGTGATGACTTCCAAGGACCTGCTGGAGCAGATTTCGCAGTCAATACATTAAAAGCTAAAAAAATCTTTATCATTCAAGATAAAACTGCTTATGGTACTGGTTTAGCAAACGAATTTAAAGCTGCTGCTGAGCAATTAGGTGCTGAAATTCTTGGTGAAGAAGGTATTTCAGTTGGCGATAAAGACTTTAACGGAGTATTAAACAACGTTAAAGCAAAAAATCCAGATCTAGTATTCTTCGGTGGTCTATACGCTGAAGGTGGAATTCTATTAAAACAAGCTCGTGATAAAGAATTAAATATGCCATTCATGGGTGGAGATGGAATGGACTCTTCAGGCTTAGTAGACATCGCTGGAGATGCTGTTAAAAACTTCTACTACACTTCAGTGGCTGGAGATACATTAAAAACTGATAATGGTAAAAAATTCGCAGAAGACTATAAAGCGAAATTCAAGAAAAACATTGAGTCTTTCTCTTCTTACGGATATGATTCAGCTGGCGTATTATTAGAAGGTTTAAAAGACGCAATTGAAAATAGCGATGGTAAAACTCCATCTCGTGAAGATGTAGCTGCTGCTGTTCGTGCAATTCAAGATTATAAAGGTGTAGTAACTGAAGTTGGCTTTGATGATAAAGGGGACAACAAATTCGCTAAAGTATTCATCTATACATTTAAAGAAGCTAAATACCCTGGTACTCAAGTAGGCGAAGTTACTAAATAATTAGTAAAGCTAGCGCCTTAAAATACCTCCGATCAGCCGAAAGCAATGAATAATTGCAAACGACGATGAAGGTTGAAGGATGTTAGTGAAAGAAAAGAGTATCTCGTATATCGTGATACTCTTTTTCTCTAAATATCGTAAAAGACATGTCAGTTTTTGAAAATCGGGATAACGAATATTACTATATATAGGAGGGTACGTACATGAATGAAATAATCCATACACTGCCTCAAGTATTAATTGATGGACTTGTCTTAGGGGCTGTTTATGCAATTGTTGCGCTAGGATACACAATGGTTTATGGAATACTCGAATTGATTAACTTTGCCCATGGTGAAATATTTATGGCAGGTGCATTTATTGGTACAGCAGTATTAATCACTTTTACTGGACTTGGTTTTTTAAGTAGTTTACCAGCTATATTATTATTAGCAATTGTTTTAATTATCGCTTCTGTATTAACAGGTTTCCTCGGTATGGGAATCGAGCGTGTCGCATATCGACCACTACGTAAAGCACCAAAACTAATTACATTAATTACAGCAATCGGTATTTCATTCTTATTACAAGATATCGTTCGTTTTATTGCTGAATTAAAAGAAGGAAATTACATTATTACTGGTCCATCACTATTTGCTGGACAACATCAAATTAAAACTAGTTCTATCTTATCCTCATTTGGAAATGCCCAAATAAAATCAGCATCGATCATTATCCTTGTTGTTGCAGTTGTAATGATGATTTCATTAGATTACTTCATCAATAAAACAAAATGGGGAACAGCAATGCGTGCAGTTGCACAAGACCGTGAAACTGCATCATTAATGTCAGTGAATGTTAATAAAGTTATCTCATTAACATTTTTCCTTGGCTCTGCATTAGGTGGGGCAACAGGTGTTCTTTTTGCTTTACAATACAACACAATCGATCCTTATATCGGATTTATTTTAGGGTTAAAAGCATTTACAGCAGCCGTATTAGGTGGAATTGGAAATATTCGTGGTGCAATGGTCGGCGGATTTTTAATTGGTATTATTGAAATGTTTGCAGCGGCAAATTTATCAACGATCACACACGGTATTTTCCCTTCAGAGTATAAAGATGTATTTGCATTTGGTATTTTAATTCTAGTCCTAATCTTTAAGCCAGAAGGTTTATTCGGTAAACCAGTGGCAGAGAAAGTGTAGGTGGATCATATGAATAATTTATTTGCACAAGTAAAACAGTCAAATAAGCTACAAGCAATTTTCTTAACTTCCTATATCGTTGTAACAGTATTAGGTCTGTTCCTTTTACAAGAATCGGTAACTGCATTTTTATTAATCTTATTTTCACTTTTTCTATTATATAAAACGAACTTTCCAGTAAAGCTGAAATGGAGCCTGGGCATTCTGATTCTTACACTTGTAATGCCATTTGCAGCCGCACAAGGCTCTGCATTTGAATCATATATGGGTGTTGCGACGCTTGTTGGAATTTATGTAGCCATGGCACTTGGATTGAATGTAGTAGTTGGACTTGCTGGATTATTAGATTTAGGATTCGTAGCATTTTTTGCGATTGGCTCTTATACTTATGCAATTTTTTCAACAAATCAAGTACAGAATTTCTTGAAATTAGATTTCTTACCATTCTCTGGAAGTTCATTTTGGGCTTTCATTATTATTGGTGGGATTATCGCGGCGATTGCAGGCGTTTTATTAGGAATTCCAGTACTTCGTGTAAAAGGGGATTATTTAGCAATCGTTACACTTGGGTTTGGTGAAATTATTCGAATTGTATTTAATAACTTAGATAAACCGGTAAATATTACAGGTGGAGCACAAGGTATTTCTTCAATTCCATCACCAACAATATTTGGTTATGTAATTAGTGATTCAAGTCAGTTCTATTATGTAGTACTTGTCGTACTTGCGATTGTTATTTTAGGAGTTACAAGATTACAAGATTCAAAGCTTGGACGTTCTTGGCAAGCAGTTCGTGAAAATGAAATTGCTGCACAAGCTTCAGGTATTCACTTAGTTAGAACAAAATTAATTGCGTTTGCAATCGGTGCATCGTTCTCAGGAATGATGGGCGTTGTATTCGCAGCGAAACAAATGTTCATCGATCCAACAAACTTTACATTACTAGAGTCAATTACAATTCTAGTTATGGTAATTCTTGGAGGAATGGGTAGTGTACCTGGCGTAATTTTAGGAGCCTCACTTGTTACAATCCTAAACTTACAAGTTTTAACAGAAGTAACGAATTATTTAAATCAATTAACATTAGATGGAGTACTTAATATTCCATCGGCACTTTCTCCTTCTAAAATGCAACGAATGATATTCGGTTTAATCTTAATTTTAGTCGCAATCTTTAGGCCACAAGGTTTATTACCTGCCAGAAATAAGGTTGTTCCAAAAGAGGATGTAGTAGATCAAACAGTTGTAGATGAAAACCAACGTTCAGTTTCAGTTTAGGAGAGGAGGCAAACAAAAATGTTAAAAACTAATAATTTAACGAAAAGTTTCGGTGGATTAACTGCAGTAAATAATGTAAATATCGAAATTCAAAAAGGTTCAATTACCGCGGTAATCGGACCAAATGGAGCAGGTAAAACAACATTTTTTAATATGATTACGGGTGTATATACACCATCAAGCGGAGAAATTCTTCTAGGAGAAGAGAGTTTAGTCGGATTGAAGCCTCACGCAGTGTCTAAAAAAGGAATTGCTCGTACGTTTCAAAATATTCGACTTTTTAGTAGTATGACAGCGTTAGAAAACGTGATGGTGGGAATGCATCAACACTTAAAATACGGTGTAATTTCAACACTATTCCATTTACCTAGCTATAAAAAAGCTGAAAAAGCTGCAATGAAAGAAGCTTATAAGTGGTTAGAATATGTTGGTCTTAGCGATGTTTATAATGAAGAATCTTCTAGTCTTTCTTATGGGGCACAAAGACGTTTAGAAATCGCGCGTGCACTAGCTTCAAAGCCAAGTATTCTACTTTTAGATGAACCAGCAGCTGGTATGAATCCAAAAGAAACGAAAGAACTAACAGATTTAATTTATCAGATGCGTGATGATTTAAATTTAACAATCGTTCTGATTGAGCATGATATGAAGCTAGTAATGGAAATTTCTGAATATCTTTTCGTTTTAGATCATGGTGAAAAGATTGCAGAAGGTAAACCACTAGAGATCAGAAATAACCAAAAAGTAATCGAAGCATATCTTGGAAAAAGTGCAGTGACTACTGCATAGTGAAAGGAGTAAAAAAAATGACGCTATTACAATTAAAAGAAATTAACTCTTTTTACGGTGGTATTCAAGCACTTAAAAATATTAATATTGATGTAAATGAAGGTGAAATCGTTACGTTAATTGGAAGTAATGGTGCTGGAAAATCTACTACTTTAAAAACAATAAGTGGTCAAGTGAAACCAAAAACTGGAGAGCTAATTTATAAAGGTGAGAATATTGTAAAACTACAATCTCATGAAATTGCCTTAAAAGGGATTGCTCACGTACCTGAAGGAAGAAGAATCTTTTCTAAATTGACTGTAAAAGAAAATTTAGAAATGGGTGCTTTCTCAGTAAAAGATAAAAAACTAATAGCTGCCAGAATGGAAATGGCGTTTGATTATTTTCCAAGACTGAAAGAACGTATTAACCAAAAGGGTGGTACGATGAGTGGTGGAGAACAACAAATGCTTGCAATTGGTAGAGCATTAATGATGGGGCCGTCACTGTTAATGTTAGACGAACCATCAATGGGACTTGCGCCGATCATTGTTGAACAAATATTTGAGATCATCGAGCAATTAAATAAGCAAGGGATGACGATTTTGTTAGTTGAACAAAACGCCTACCAAGCATTACAGATTGCACATCGTGGATATGTAATTCAAACAGGAGAAATCCAAATGGTTGGTGAAGGTAAAACATTAATGAATAACGAAGAAATTAAGAAAGCTTACTTAGCATAAAAAAAGTGCCATTTGTATTGATTACAAATGGCACTTTTTTTGATCATTATTTGTTAGCAATAAATTCCGCAATTTTCGCTTGAACATCTTCAGATGATTGATTAATAGAAGATTGTAATGTCTCTTCTAGTAAACTACGATTTTTATAATAGTTTTCTTGATTGCTATTATAATAGTACTTCACTGCTTCTAAATCTGAGAAAAACTCTTTTCCAAGCTTTAGAAGAAATGTTACTGGAAGTTTTTCAATCGTGATATTTCCTTTTTGTTCAGAAATTTCATTTACCGTACTATTTGAAGTTGAAATCATTTCATCGTTTAATTCTTTAACTAAGATTTGTTCGAATCCTTTTATTTTATTATTTCTCTTATTTACGATTCGTTTTTTGTTCGTTTTTAATAAACGAATGGAATGATGTTTATCAAGCAATACTGCTGATCGTTTCTTTTTCTTAAAAAATATGCTGCTACTCAAAACTAGCACTCCCTTCTTCAGAAAATAGGTATATTTTTAAAACAACTTTTCTATCATACCAATTAATCAGAATACTGTAAAGATATTATCTTTACATGAATGTTTCCCTTAAATATTCAAAAAATTCATGGTATTATTTCATTAAGAAAAGATAATAATAATGTTTGACGGAATAGTTGTCACTTTGATAAACTAAGACCATATTATTATTACATAAGTTATAACGTTGATGGAAAGAAGTAACTAAAGCAATATTTGCATAGCGAATTGAGGACGGTGGAAGCTCAATCAAAACCTTTAGTGAAAGGCATTCTTGAGTTATGTTTGAAAGTGGACAATTTCTAAAATTGTCAACTAGGGTGGAACCGCGGGTGCATATACAGCTCTCGTCCCTAGGCAGAAAATGCCTAAGGATGAGAGCTTTTTTATTTTCATTCTTGCATTTTCAAATAGAATCGAATGAAAAATGGAGGCAAAAAAAATGTCAGAAAAGTCAATGGAAGTCATTGTAAGTCATGCAAAGCATCGTGGATTTGTTTTTCCAGGATCAGAAATTTATGGTGGATTAGCAAATACTTGGGATTATGGTCCATTAGGTATTGAATTAAAAAACAATGTTAAAAAAGCTTGGTGGAAAAAATTTGTTCAGCAAAGTCCATATAATGTTGGTTTAGATGCTGCAATCTTAATGAACCCACGTACTTGGGAAGCTTCTGGTCATATTGGTAATTTTAATGATCCGATGATTGATTGTAAAAATTGTAAGGCTCGTCACCGTGCTGATAAATTAATTGAAAATGCACTTGATGAAAAAGGCATGGAAATTATCGTTGATGGGCTACCTTTTACTGAGATGGCTAAGTTAATTCAAGAACATAATATTGCTTGTCCAGATTGCGGAAGTCATGATTTTACTGATATTCGTCAATTTAATTTAATGTTTAAAACTTTCCAAGGTGTTACTGAATCAAGTACAAATGAAATTTTCTTACGCCCAGAAACTGCACAAGGTATTTTTGTTAACTTTAAAAATGTTCAACGTACGATGAGAAAGAAAGTACCATTTGGTATTGCTCAAATCGGTAAAAGTTTCCGTAACGAAATTACACCAGGAAATTTCACGTTCCGTACTCGTGAATTTGAACAAATGGAACTTGAATTCTTCTGTAAGCCAGGTGAAGAGCTTGAGTGGTTTACGTATTGGAAAGAAACTGCTAATAAGTGGTTATTATCATTAGGTATGAAAGAAGATAATCTTCGTTTAAGAGACCATAGTGAAGATGAATTATCACATTATAGTAATGCGACAACAGACTTCGAATACAAATTCCCATTTGGTTGGGGCGAGCTATGGGGTGTAGCATCTCGTACAGATTATGATTTAAAACAGCATATGGAGTTTTCAACTGAAGACTTCACGTACCATGATCCAATTACGAATGAAAAATATGTTCCTTATTGTATTGAGCCATCATTAGGTGCTGACCGTGTTACTTTAGCATTTTTAATTGATGCTTATGAAGAAGAGGCATTAGAAGATGGAACTTCTCGTACTGTTATGAGATTACATCCGGCATTAGCGCCATATAAAGCGGCAATTTTACCTTTATCAAAAAAATTATCTGAAAATGCACAAGAAGTATTTGCAGCATTAGCTGAAGATTTCAATGTAGATTTCGATGAAACTGGTTCAATTGGTAAACGTTACCGTCGTCAAGATGAGATTGGTACGCCATTCTGTATCACTTACGATTTTGAGTCAATTGAGGATGGAAAAGTAACGGTTCGTGATCGAGATACAATGGAACAAACGCGTGTTGCGATTAGTGAACTTCAATCATTCTTAGCAAACAAAATTAAGTTTTAATACTTTTTTAGAAAATAGGTGTCCTTTTGGACATCTTTTTTCATATATTTTAATAAAGCTTGTTTAAATTTTCATTAAAATACTAAAAATGGTAAAATCAATGTATAAAAAACAAGGAGGAGTTTCGATGAGGAGTTCGAATCCGATTTTAAATTCTGAACAATTAACAAAGGCTAGGCATTCAGAAAAAGCGATGACAATGGGTGGAACGATTCGTAAAGCGTTAATTGCGTTAATCATGCTAATCGCTACTGCTGGATACTCTTATTATTTAACAGTAACAGGTACTTTAAGTACTAAGGTGTTTATTGGTTGTTTAATTTTTGCTTTTATAATCGGTTTAGTAACAAGCTTTTCACCTAGAATTGCTCCGATTACAACACCTATTTATGCTGCTGTTGAAGGGATATTAATAGGGAATATTTCAGCTGTATATGAAGCAACTTACGGGATGATTGTTTTACAGGCTGCATTATTAACAATTGCAATTATTGCTGGTACATTAATTTGCTACGCAACTGGCATCGTGAAAGTTACACATCGATTTAGATCAATTGTAATTGGTTTAACATTTGGCGTATTAATATTTTACTTACTAACAATGATTCTACAACTATTCCATGTGCCAGTTCCATTTATGCATCAATCTGGTACCATTGGCTTAATAGTAAGTTTAGCAATCTTAATCATTGCATCACTTAATCTATTTTTAGACTTTGATTTGATTACATCTAGCATAAAACATGGTGCACCTAAACATTTCGAATGGTATTGTGCATTTGGTCTATTAGTTACTGTCATTTGGATTTATGTTGAAGCGTTAAGATTTCTATCAAGACTTAGAAATTAACATATTTAGCTAAAAACCTTACTCTGTGATGGAAGTAAGGTTTTTTCTACATAAGATTTAAAGCACGAAATTTGGTTAGAAAGTAGGGCTATACAATGAGTAAGAAAAAATTTGAAGTATTAGAACATGAAACAATTAATGATTGTTTAAAGAGAATGGAAGCAGAAGGGTATACGCCAGTTAAAAGAATGGAGGTTCCAATTTTTTCAGAGCAAATGATCAATGGTAAAATTGAGATTGAACCTTCAGGTAGAAAAATAGTATTTGAAGGAAAGATTAATAAATAGATGAATAAAATTAGTAAAATTATGGAAAAGTAACCTTATATGAATAAAATGAGGTGAAAATATGTCTAAATTAGCATGTCCACGCTGTAAAACAAATAAAACGAGATTTTATTTAATCGAACAACACCCAAAAGCAGTAAAATTAAATGCACAAAGCGGTGATATTGAACAAGAAGAATATATCTCAGGTGGGCTAGACCCATTTTATGTCCCTTATAAAGGGCCTGAATACTTAGTTCAATGTGGTGCATGTGGTGTCATTGAACAAAGTGTATTATTTGAAAAAGCTGCAGATTCTATGTAGTAATATGGTCTCCTAATTATAAAATTGAAAAGTATAGTGAAAGAAGACATTGAACAACAATTCAATGTCTTTTTCTTATGTAGATATATGAGGGAAATTAGAAAGACTAACTTTATTACAGAGTATTTGTGATTAAGATTTTATATCTGTTAATAATACTGTATGAAACACAAGAACCGATACAGTAATAGTCATATTCACTTTCAATCTTTGAAGAAACTAATAGATTTTTGGATATTAGGTATACTAACCATGACGATATTGAAGAGTGAGGAATTCTATGAAAAAGATTGTTCTATTGTTACTTTTACTAGTTATTACATGTCAACCTTCAAAGGTTTTTGCTCAGAAAAAAATACCAATCCTCATTTATCATTCCATTGATGAATTTACGGGACATGGTGTTGAGGATCTTTATGTACATCCTAAAGAATTTGAAAAACAAATGTTGTATTTAAAGCAACATGGTTTCACTTTATTAACTTTTGAAGATTGGAAGAATCGGAATAAAGTAAAGAAACCGATTTTCATTACTTTTGATGACGGTTATAAGAATAATTTAAATGCTTTTTCGATATTTCAAAAATTAAAGGATGATCAATTTAAACCAACTGGAACGCTTTTTGTGATTTCTGATTATATTGATTGGTCAAATAGGTTGTCGAAGTCAGATTTGAAAAAGATGGTTGATTCGAGCATGTTTTCAATTCAATCTCATACAGCAACCCATCCAAATTTAACAAAAATAACAAATTATGAATATGAATTAAATGAATCGAAAAAGAAAATACAAGCCATTACGAATAAACCTGTCATTGCTTTGGCGTATCCATATAGTTTATATGATAAAAAAGTTATTGAAGAAACCAAGAAGTACTATACATATGGAATTACAACGATTCCAGAACTTTACGTAGAAAAAGGTAAAAAAGATGAAAACTATTTATTACCTCGCATTTATATTAAGTATTCTACAACAATAGATGAGTTTGCAAAAATTGTGGACTAAAAAGGCGATTACTAATTGTAATCGTCTCAGACTGCCTGCCAAACGCTCGCTTTCTTCGTTGCTTCGCCTGCTTGCGGTGCTCATTACCGTTAGAGGTAACTTCGCTCATCATCCGCCTTTGCGCCTCGAAAGACAAGCGTTTTCAGTCAGTCTGAATCTCATAGTTTTTATATATTTTCTACAAACCGTGGCGATTACTAATTTGTAATCGTCTTTTTGTATAGAAATTTGTTTGTCATTTTCTGAAAATGACCAATATTCATAAGTATATGGTAAAATTTGTATATGTATATCATTTGTGAAGCAGAATTTTCACAAAAGTAAAATATAATGGAGTGATTTGATGACTTTTCCAATTTTAAAAACGAACCGTTTATTGTTAGTAGAAATAGAAGACAAACACCTTGATGAGGTCTATCAAATTTTTTCTAATGAAGAAGTTACAAAATATTATGGGATGAGTCCTTTTACAAATGAATCACAAGCAAAAATAATGATTGAATCTTTCAGAATTAGGTTTGAAAATAAACAAGGAATGCGTTGGGGAATCGTTGAGAAGGATTCAAATCATTTGATTGGGACGATTGGATTAAACAATTTAATCCTATCAGGAAAGAGAACGGAAATCGGTTATGATCTACTTCCAACATATTGGGGTAAAGGTATTATGTCAGAGGCCATTAATGAAGTCATTACATATTGCTTTCAGACGCTATTATTATTCCGTATCGGGGCAGTTATTTTTCCTAAGAATATTGCGTCTTCTAAAGTAATTGAAAAATTCGGCTTTCAAAAGGAAGGGATTTTAAGGGGCTATATTTATCAAAATGAAGATTCACATGATGTATACGTCTATTCATTACTGAAGTCCGATTGGGCAAAATGAATGATTAATAAGAAGTAAAATGGAATGATTTGTATACATAATCTCAAAACTTAAATCAATCTAAGAATGAATTGATTCGTGCACAAAATATAAAAAATAAGAAGGTAAGATGTAAAGGTGAATAAAATGAAAAATGAACAATATTTAATAGAGCAGCTTGAAAATATCAGAGAAAATGATTATATGATTCCAAAAAATGAAAGTCATTATGAAATCGCAAAACAAATGTTAAATCACATTGGTTCTGTTAATCCATATTTACGAGACGATTTAATTTATTCAACGTTTTCTAAGTGGATTAAAAATGGTGTATTTACGGCCGATGAATTAAGAGAATTTTTACAGGTTAGTATAGATGATGAACATTTATTGTTCGGATTAGGTGAAACGAATACGGATTCAGTTTTTACAAGAGCATTTTCTGTATTAATCATAGCGGTTATTTTACTGAAGCATAATGAAAAACAATTCATTTCAATCGAAGAGTTAGAACTTGTAAAGGAGCACGTATTTATATTTGCGAAAAGTGAAAATGATGTCCGGGGTTATGTCGAAGAAAAAGGCTGGGCTCATTCAGTAGCTCATTTAGCTGATTGCTTAGATGAACTTGCAAAATGTAATGATTTAAACGAAAATGATCTAAGAACAATATTAGAACTGATCTTATTTAGAGCGATGGAATCTCAAAATGTGTTTGATTGTGAAGAAGATGAAAGATTAGTAACAGCAGCTAATTCAATTTTAAAACGTAATGTATTATCTAGTGAAGAAATATGTAAGTGGATTGAACAGTTCCAGTATGTTAACAAAACTGGTGATTATATGACCGACTATTATATAAAAATAAATGCTAAGCATTTTTTACGTAGCCTTTATTTTAGAGTTGATTTTCTAGATGAAGCATTTAAGGAGACAATCACAAGTATTTTGTTAAAACTAAATAGGTATCGTTCATGATTTATAAGAGGGGGATTACAGGTGATTAAAGCAATTATTTTTGACTTTGATGGTCTAATCATCGATACAGAATCTGTGTGGTTTGAGGCATATAAAGAAGTTTTGGTAGATTACGAGATACAATTAACACTTGAAAAATTCTCAGAAGTCGTTGGTACTCATGATGATGTACTATTTTCATATATTGAAGAAAATAGTTCAATACCATTTGAAAAAGAAATTTTAGAAAGTAAAGTCTCGGAGTTAGTACAGATAAAATTAGGAGAACCTGTTTTAAGAGAAAGTGTTGAAGACTATTTAATAGCTGCAAAACAAGCTGGACTAAAAATTGGGTTGGCATCTAGTTCTTCTCGAGCGTGGGTTGAAGGTTTTCTAAAACAAATGAATATATTCAATTATTTTGAAGTAATTAGAACAAAAGAAGATGTATTGGACATCAAGCCAGATCCCGAGCTTTATTTGAAAGCAATTGAAGCATTAGGTATAGATGCAACAGAAGCAATTGCATTTGAGGATTCACTAAATGGTTTATTAGCAGCTCGTAAGGCTGGGTTACATTGCGTAATCGTTCCAAACAGTGTGACAGCTAATTTAGTTTTTGAAGATTATAGTCTTCGTCTATCTTCAATGGCTGAAAAGTCGCTTGAAGATGTCATCAATCATCTATCTATAAAAGAATAGTATTAAAATCATTTCTATCAATTTTTATAGTTTGTATTCACACGAAAGCCATTTCTACTTATTAGAAATGGTTTTTTGTATGGAATGTCACTCATTTGAATATAAGTATATTAATTGAAAATAGATTTATAGATTTTTTTATTGAATATTCAGAATTTATTTTGTATGATGTAATTACAACATACCGACTGGTTAGTATCTTATTGTATGTTTTATTTTTTTGACATCGATCCATACAGAATCTTACTTAAGCGTTTTTTATTTCGTAATTAGGAGGTTATCGGAATGCATGTAAAAGAATTGTTTGACTTAACTGGTAAAGTGGCAATTGTGACTGGTGGTGGTAGAGGTCTTGGTGAGCAGATTGCGAAAGGTTTTGCTGAAGCAGGTGCAAACGTTGTTTTATGTTCTAGAAATGAAAATGCTTGTAAAGAAGTAAGTGAAGAGTTAAAAAGCATCGGGGTTGAAGCTCTAGCTATTAAATGTGATGTAACAAACCCTGAAGATGTTCAAAATGTAGTCAATCAAACGAAAGAAAAATTTGGCAGAATTGATATATTAGTCAATAATAGTGGTGCTTCTTGGGGTGCGCCTGCTGAAGATATGCCGTTAGAAGCTTGGCAAAAGGTATTAAATGTAAATGTGACAGGAACATTTATTATGTCTCAAGCAGTAGGAAAAATCATGCTGGAACAAAATAGTGGGAAAATCATAAATATTGCTTCAGTTGCTGGATTGCAAGGTACAAATCCAAAATATTTAGATGCAGTTGGCTATAGTGCAAGTAAAGGAGCAGTTGTTAATTTAACAAGAGATTTGGCAGTTAAATGGGGCTCGCGTGGGGTTCATGTAAATGCGATTGCACCTGGTTTCTTTCCAACTAAGATGTCAAAAGATGTGATCGCACATGGTGGTGAGGAAATCTTGGAGGGAACACCTTTGAGAAAGTTCGGATCTGAAAATGATTTAAAAGGGGCTGCACTATTTTTAGCTGCACCAGCTTCAGACTTTGTGACAGGAGCAATTTTAGTAGTAGACGGTGGTTCTTCAGTTATGTAATTTGTTGAGATTTCTTGTTAAAAAAGGAGTTTAATAATGACAAAAATTCATTTATTAATGAAAAAAGAAGAAATGAATCAACAAAAACTAAGCGGGAATAAAACAGTTGTTGTTTTCGATATTTTACTAGCAACCTCTACAATCACTGCCACGTTGGAATTTGGTGCAAAAGAAGTAATTCCTGTACTAAATGGAAAAGAAGCAGTAGAAATCTCAGAAGGAATAAAAAATAATGAAGCAATTCTAATTGGAGAATATAATGGTGCAACTTTAGACGGATTTCATTCACCTAATCCTTTAGCACTAAGAAGTGTGGTAAACGGAAAAACAATCATTTTATCAACTACAAATGGAACAATCGCACTTAAAAATGCTCAGGCTGCTAAAAAGGTATATGCGGCTTCGATTCTGAACAGTAAATCTGTTGTAAATCATATTCGTCAAACTTATGATGATGAAACAATTATTTTAGTTTGTGCAGGGTCATTTGGCAATTTTAATATGGAAGACTTTTATGGAGCGGGTTATTTTATAGATTGTCTTTTAAAAGAATCTATTCAATTAGACATGACTGATGCTTCCTTAGCCGCATTACATTTTTATAGAAGTTTTAAAGAAAAAGAGATTGAGATATTAGCAGAATCTAGAGTTGGTAAAATGTTGTTGAACTATGGTTTTGAGGCAGAACTTCATTTTGTTAGCAAAAAAAGTATATTTACCGTTGTACCGATGTTGGAAAATGGAAAAAGGATAGTGGATGTGAAACTTTCTGAGAAAACTGCTTTTTAATAAAGTTCTCTAGAAAAAGATTATTATTGAAATAAATTACATACCAACTAGTTAGTATGAAAGGAATGAGTAAATGGATTTTTTATATTCATCAAAAGTACAAGAGCTTCAGAGCAGATTGAAAACATTTATGGATCAGTATGTTTATCCAAATGAGCAATTATATGAAGAGCAATTGAATCAACAAGAAACTAGATGGAGTGATGTGCCTCCAATTATTGAAGAATTAAAAGCTAAGGCTAAACAAGAAGGGCTTTGGAATTTATTTTTACCAGAAAGTAAATACGGGGCAGGATTAACAAATTTAGAATATGCACCTTTATGTGAAATTATGGGTCGTTCATTAATTGGTCCAGAAGTATTTAATTGTAGTGCACCAGACACTGGGAATATGGAAGTTCTAGAAAGATATGGTACAGAAGAACAAAAAGAAAGTTGGCTTACACCTTTACTATCAGGTGAAATTCGTTCATGTTTTTCAATGACTGAGCCTGATGTTGCTTCATCCGATGCTACTAATATTGAAGCTAGCATTCAAAATGAAGGTGATTATTATATCATTAATGCGAGAAAATGGTGGTCTTCGGGAGCTGGGGATCCGCGTTGCAGACTTGCGATTGTAATGGGAAAAACAAATCCTGAAGCAAACCGACATGAACAGCAGTCTATGATTTTTGTTCCATTAAATACACCAGGTGTAAAGATTGAAAGAATGCTACCAGTTTTCGGATATGATCATGCACCACATGGTCATGCAGAAATTACTTTCACGAATGTAAAAGTACCGAAAAATAATATAATTTGGGGTGAAGGTAAAGGCTTTGCAATTGCACAAGGACGATTAGGTCCAGGACGGATTCATCACTGTATGAGATTGATTGGTGCAGCTGAACGAGCACTTGAAGAATTATGTAAGCGCGTTCAAAGTCGTGTTGCTTTTGGAAAACCAATTGCCAATCAAGGTGTGATTCAAGAATGGATTGCAAACTCTAGAATTGAAATTGAGCAAGCTAGATTACTAACATTAAAGGCTGCATATATGATGGACACAGTCGGCAATAAAGCAGCAAAAGCGGAGATTGCGATGATTAAAGTAGTAGCTCCTTCAATGGCCCTTAATGTGATTGATCGTGCGATACAAGCATTTGGTGCAGCAGGTGTATCAAATGACTTTACTCTAGCAGCGCAATGGGCGAATGCTAGAACATTACGATTAGCTGATGGACCAGATGAAGTACACCGAGCACAGATAGCTAAACTTGAACTACGAAAATACCAAACATCTAATCAATTTGTATCGGTTGAAAAATAGAGATGATGGGTGATAAAACATGAGATTAAAGGATAAGGTCTCAATCATAACTGGTGGTGGAGGAGGAATCGGTCGATCTACTGCTATCAGGTTCGCAAAAGAAGGTTCAAAGATTGTCATAGCTGATCGAAATGAAATAACTGGGGAAGAAACTGCTCGACTGATTAGGGAGCAAAATGGGAATGCAATTTTTGTTCAAACAGATGTAAGTGACAAAAATAGCGTTCAAAACTTGATAAGCGTAACTGTAGAGCAATATGGTGGTCTTGATATTTTGTTTAATAATGCAGGGGTAGGAAACTCTGAGGTTCGGAGTATAGATTTAGAAGAAGATGAATGGGATTCTGTCATAGATATTAACTTAAAAAGTGTATTTTTAGGAATTAAATATGCTGTGCCTGAATTAATCAAATCAGGAAATGGCGTAATCATTAATACATCAAGCTTACTAGGTTTAAAAGGTAGAAAACTAGTCAGTGCGTATAATGCGTCTAAAGGTGGGGTTGTATTATTAACACAAAATGCCGCTTTAGAGTATGGAAAGTATCAAATTAGAGTTAATGCTATAGCCCCAGGTGTAATTGATACAAATATTATTGATATGTGGAAAAAAGATGAGCGAAAATGGCCGATTATTTCTAAAGCAAATGCACTTGGAAGAGTCGGTAATCCAGATGAAGTTGCAGCTGTCGCGTTATTTTTAGCTTCTGATGAAGCCTCTTTTATAACAGGTGTTACACTTCCTGTTGATGGTGGGGGATTAATATTTTAAGGTTTACATGTTTCATGTATTGAATAGATTTTTATAACATTGGAGGGTATAAAATGAATTCGAATAAAATATGGTATTCCCACTATCCACAGCATATTGCACCAGAAATCACAATTCCAGACAAATCAATTCCTCAAATCTTACAAGATACTGTTTCAAAATATCCTAATCATACAAGTATTACTTTCTATCATAAGAAGTTGTCATTTAAAGAAGTTCAAAACGCAGTAACTGCATTCGCCTCATCATTACAAAAAAACGGTATCCAAAAAGGCGATCGAGTAGCCATAATGTTGCCAAATTGTCCTCAATATGTCATTTCTTTCTATGGTATTTTATCGACAGGTGCAATCGTAACTCAGGTAAATCCTATGAGTGTAGCACGAGAGCTCAAGCATTTGTTGAATGATTCTGAATCAGAAACAATGATTGTATTAGGGAGTCTTTATCCACTAGTAAAGGCAATTTTACCGGAAACAAAGCTACGTAAGGTTATTGTCGTCAATTTAACCCAAACAGAAGAAAGTTTTGATGGTCATACAACATTTGAAAACTTTTTAACTGAAGGAAATGGAATCGTTTTACCTGTTTCGATTGATCCAAGTGAAGACGTAGCCGTACTTCAGTACACAGGTGGTACGACGGGGAGATCGAAAGGTGTTATGCTTACTCACCGCAATTTATTAGCAAATGTAATGCAATCGCAAGAATTCTTTAAAGGCAGTATTGAGATTGCAAAGGAGCGCAGTTTATCGGTTATTCCATTTTTCCATGTCTATGGTATGAACATTAGTATGAATCTTTCAATTCTACTGGCAAATGAAATGATCATCCTTCCACGTTTTGACGTCATGGAGGTTTTAACAACAATAAAAAATGAACAACCAACGCTTTTTCCTGGTGTACCTACAATGTATGTTGCAATTATTAATCATCCAGATGCAGAAAATTATGGAATTGATTGTATTAAAGTGTGCAATAGTGGAAGTGCACCAATGCCGGTAGAATTGATTAATCAATTTGAAAAGAAAACGGGCGCAAAAATATTGGAAGGTTATGGATTATCAGAAGCATCGCCAACTACACATTGTAATCCTGCATTTGCAGAACGTAAACCGGGTACAGTTGGTTTTGGACTACCTTCGACTGATTATAAAATTGTAGACCTAGCAACAGGTACGGTGGAAGTTCCAGTAGGTGAAGTTGGAGAATTAATTGTAAAAGGTCCACAAGTCATGAAAGGATATTGGAATATGCCTGAGGAGACAGCTCATACGTTAAAAGATGGATGGTTATTTACAGGAGATATTTCAAGAATTGATGATGAAGGATATCTTTCAATTGTTGACCGCAAAAAAGACATGATTATTGCAAGTGGCTATAATATTTATCCACGAGAAATAGAAGAAATCTTATATGAACACCCGAGTGTACAAGAAGCAGTCGTCATAGGTGTACCTGATACTTATAGAGGTGAAACTGTTAAAGCTGTCATCGTATTAAAAGTCGGTGAAAACACGTCTGAGGATGAGATTCTACAATATTGCCAAAGTAATCTTTCATCATATAAAGTACCGAAAATGATTGAATTTCGAGATCAATTACCAAAAACAAATGTTGGAAAAATATTACGTAGAGCACTGAGAGAAACCGAAAATTCTAAAACAGTATAATGTACGAATTCGGACATTGTTAAAAGTAAAGAAGATTCTGTTTTTTAAACTTTCACGAGAATAGATTATGGTATAATTCAAGTGATATTTTTTTAGATTGTGAGGATTTCCAATGAAAGAGAAAATTACAGAACACTCAATACAATTATTTGATAAAAAAGGATTTACAGTCACTTCCATTCAGGATATCGTCGAATCTATTGGCGTAACGAAAGGCACTTTCTATTATTACTTTTCTAGTAAAGAGGAGCTTCTGATGGAAATTCACCTTCGTTATATTGATGATTTATTAACGAAACAAATGAAAATACTTGAAGATCATGGCAAAAGCTTTAAAGAAAAATTGTTTAGTATCATTCATTTATCAATACTAGATATTAAAAAACAAGGTGCAAGTGCAAAAGTATTTTTCAGAGAAATGCGACACTTAAGTCCTGAAAGTTTGGATAAAATTAATCCTAAGAGGGATCAATATCGATTTAATATTGAAAACCTTTTAAATGAAGGAATTGCAAGCGGAGATTTAAGAGCAAGTTTGAATGTGCCAATCGTTACCTTTGGTATTTTAGGTATTACGAATTGGAGCTATCAATGGTTTAATCCTGAGGGTTCAATTGATGATCATCAATTAGCAGAAATTTTTACTGAAATGGTTTTTAAAGGTATTGAAGTTTAGTTGTAGGGGAGTTCATCTCTCCTACTTTACTTAAATGAATTACATACCGACTAGTTAGTATTTCCTTTTTGAATCATAGACTAATAAAAAAGTAGGGATAAAATGGAAAAATTAACAATCACGACTAGATTTTGTGAAACAGATGCGCTTGGTCACATAAACAATACGAGCTACTTCATTTATTTGGAAGAAGCACGGATCAAGTTTTTTCAACAACTAGGATATGGAATGAATCTACAAGACTGGAATTTCATTTTGGCTTCGACGAAATGTGATTTCCTTAGTCAAGGCTACTTTAATCAAAAACTAGTAATCTCTACTTATATCTCCAAAATAGGGAGTAAAAGCTTTCAACTTGAGCATGACATTACTTGTGAAGAAACGAATGTATTCATTGCGAAAGCAAATGCAATCATCGTGTATTTTAATTTCAAGGAACAACGAAGTGAAAATATACCAGACTTATTTCGAGCTCAATTAGAAAATCATTTAGAAGATAAATAATAAAAATAGATACATAGGAGGAGTAAGATGGCGGAGAGAGTAGAATCTGAAACAATACAGATTCGTAGAGGCGAGGAATTAAATCTACCAGTATTACAGGAATTCCTAAAAAAACATATAAATGATTTGCCTAATGAACAGTTGAGTGTTCGACAGTTTTCAGCGGGTCATTCAAATCTTACCTATTTATTGAAAGTCGGAGAATGGGAGGCAGTTCTTAGACGTCCACCTCTTGGTCCCGTTGCACCAAAAGCTCATGATATGAGCAGGGAATTTCGAATTTTATCAGAGATTCATCCACATTATTCTATCGCTCCTAAACCTATACTATATTCAGAAAACGAAACAATTGTTGGTAGTCCATTTTTTATGATGGAAAGGAAAAAAGGTGAAGTTTTTGATACGGCATTTCCTGACCACTTAAATGTAACAAAAGAAGATTGTAGCAAAATCTCCAATGTAATGGTTGAAAAACTCGTTGAGCTGCATTCGATTGATTATCAAAAAACAAATTTATTAGAAATCAGTAAACCAACTAATTTCATGGAACGACAAGTTCATGGATGGATTACTAGATATAACAGAGCGAAAACAAGTGATATTTTGGAAGTTGAACAGCTGATGAAGTGGCTTGAAAAAAATGTTCCACATCATCACGACGCAGCAATTATCCATTATGATTACAAGTTAAATAATTCCATGTTTAATCAGGATTTATCAGAAATGGTGGGTCTATTTGATTGGGAAATGACAACGATTGGTGATCCACTTGCTGATTTAGGTGTTGCGATGAGCTATTGGATACAAAAAGATGATCCAGATCTGTTGAAATATGGACTTGGTAGTCCTTCAGTAACAATTCATAAAGGGTTTATGACAAGAGCAGAATTCATAGAAGCCTACGCTATTAAAAGTGGTAGAGATGTTTCCAACATAAATTTTTACCTTGCATTTGCGTATTTTAAACTAGCTGTTATTGTCCAACAAATTTATTATCGATTTAAAATGGGGCAAACAAATGATCAACGTTTTGCAAAATTTGAACAGTTTGCTAAGTCTCTAATTACGTTGGGGCATCGAGTCACGTTACCAAATCACAATACGATATAAGGAGAATGAAACTTATGAACGAGTCTTTATTAACTGAAATACAAGATCGTATCTTATTTTTAACATTAAACAGACCTGAATCCTTAAATTCTTTTAATCTAGAGATGTTAACAGGTATCACGAATTCTATTTTAGAAGCTGAGAATAATCCGGAAATAAAAGTAATCGTCATTTCAGGAGCTGGTCGTTCATTTTGCGCAGGTGGCGATGTAAAAACAATGGGAAACACGAATGCCTCTGATGTGTATGAACATATTGGGGTATTAAACAAATGTATAAAAGCAATTAAAGATACACATAAACCAGTTATTGCGTCAATTCACGGTTTCGCAGCTGGTGCAGGTTTTAATTTAGCACTTGCATGTGATCTGATTATTGCAGCAGAGGATAGTAAATTTGCCTTAAGCTTTTCACAAGTTGGTCTTATTTCAGACGGTGGCGGCTCATACTTTTTGCCTCAATTAATTGGACCACACTTGGCAAAGCAATTTTTCTTTAGTGGAGAAGCAGTTTCTGCAGAAAGAATGGCTCAATTAGGTATAGTTAATTTTTTAGTTCCCGCAAAAGATTTGAAAGAAGAAACAGTTAAATATGCTAATAAATTAGCGGGTGGTCCGGGAAAATCATTTGGCATGATGAAAAAACTAATCGATCAATCTTTCACATCAAATTTAGATGAAATACTTGAAAAGGAACGAATGATTCAAACATTAATGGTTGCAACAGAAGATCATCATGAAGGAGTCCTCGCATTTAAAGAAAAACGTAAACCTGTCTTTACAGGTAAATAAACTAATTGGAGGGGTTAAAATGAAAGCGATTCAATTTAAACAATTCGGTGGTCCTAATGTATTAGAACGAGTTGAATTAGAAAGACCAGTACCAAAAGGTAGAGAAGTATTAATTAAAGTTCATGCATCTGCTGTCAATTATGCTGATACAGCTAGAAGAGAAGGACAATATGTTGTCAAAACAAATTTGCCATATGTTCCGGGTGCAGAAGTAGCTGGCTTTGTTGTGGAAGTAGGCGAAAATGTAACGAAAGTAAAACCAGGTGACCGAGTTGTGACTATTATGGAGTCTGGTGGTTACGCAGAATATGCAATTTCTGATGAAAGATCCATTATTCCTATTCCTGCTGAGTTGGATTTTAAAGTAGCAGCAGCTTTGCCTGTTCAAGGACTTAGTGCGTACCATATTTTAAAAACAATGGGTATGCTTCAACCAGGTGAAACTGTGCTAATTCACGCTGCTGCTGGCGGTGTTGGGACATTAGCAGTTCAGCTGGCTAAACTTTTTGGCGCAGGAAAAGTGATCGCAACAGCTAGTACAAGTGAGAAATTACACCTTGCAAAAGAAATGGGTGCAGATGTACTAATTAACTATACAGAAGATGGTTGGGAAGAAAAAGTGCTTGAAGCTACAAATGGTAAAGGTGTAGATGTTGCACTTGAGATGGCTGGTGGAGATGTGTTTTATAAGACCTTAAAATGTCTAGCATATTTTGGCAGACTAGTAATTTATGGTGTTGCAAGTGGGCAACAAAGTAAGTTTTATCCATCTTCTTTAATGGCAAAAAATCAATCGGTGATTGGGTTCTTCTTACCACCACTTATGAGAAGAGTAGAATTAATAAATCATAGTTTAAAAGAATTGTTTACCTATTTAGCAGAAGGAAAAATTCAAGTAACAATTGGAGAAGTATTCCCATTAAGCGAAGCAGCCAATGTACATACACTTATGCAAGCAAGAAAAACAGTTGGAAAAGTTATTTTAGAGCCTAAAAAATAAATATTCTTTAGAAGCTATTCATGATTGAATCTGAAAAAACAATAGAGCGGAGGAAATTGACAATGCATTTACGTTTAACAGATGAACAAAGAATGATTCAAAAAACGATTCGCAAATTTGTTGAAAAAGAATTAATTCCTCTAGAAAATGATGTATTACGTAATGAAAGAGAAGGGAGGCCTAGTTTATCTCCTGAAGTCATTAAAGAGCTCCAATTAAAAGCAAAGCAAGCAGGATTTTGGGGAATTAATACACCAGAAGAGTATGGTGGAGCGGACTTAGGTCAAATGATGTTAGCGATTGTCTATATGGAAATTTCAAAAACATTTGTTCCATTTACATTTGGAGGCTTTGCAGATAATATCCTGTTTTATGCAAATGAAGAACAAAAGAATAAGTACTTAATTCCAACAATAAATGGTGAAAAGAAATCATGCTTTGCAATGACAGAGCCAAATGCTGGTTCTGATACGCAAAATATTAGAATGACCGCTGTAAAAGATGGTTCTGAATATATTTTAAATGGCGAAAAAACGTTTATTACAGGTGGGAATGAAGCTGATTTTGTAATGGTAATTGCCATAACTGATAAAGAAAAACATCAAGCAACTGCAGGTCGAAGTGGTGTAACTTGCTTTATTGTAGATCGCGCCATGGGTTGGAAATCGGAATACATTCATACAATGGGCGAATGGGGACCAGCTGGATTAGTTTTTGATAATGTGCGAGTACCAGAGGAAAATATTTTAGGTGAATTAAACGGAGGATATAATCTAGGTCTGGAGTGGATTGGCTTTGCGAGATGGATTGTTGGCGCACGTGCGGTTGGTGCAGCTGAGCGACTGTTGCAAATGGCAATAGATTACTCAAAGGAAAGAGAAACATTTGGAAAACCGATTGCTGAACGCCAAGCAATTCAATGGCAAATTGCAGACTCAGCAGTAGAAATTGAAGCTGCAAGATGGCTAGTATTAAATGCAGCATTTACATTAGATCAAGGTGAAGATAATCGCCATTTAGCATCTATCGCTAAATTATATGGCTCAAATATGGGAAATAAGGTTGTAGACCGTGTGCTTCAAATTCATGGAGGAATTGGTTATACGAGAGAATTACCAATTGAAAGATGGTACCGCGAAGCGAGATTATGGAGAATTTATGATGGAACAGATGAAATCCAACGATTAATCATCTCTAGAAATCTATTAAAAGGTCATGTGAAAGTCGGACAGTTTGTTTAATTTTATGAAGGAGGGATCAATGAATGGCTGGTAGATTTGAAGGGAAGGTTGCATTTGTAACAGGTGGAAGTCGAGGTATTGGCAAAGCGATTGTAGAATTATTTGCAAGTGAAGGTGCAAAAGTTGCAATCATTGATATAAATGATGACGGGTTAAAACAAACGGCCGAAGAATTTAAACAGTTCGAGATTTATACGAAGCGAGTAAATGTTGTAGATGGAAGCGAAGTCCAAACAGCAATGAAGGAAGTCTTTGATATTTATGGATCCATTGATATCATTGTAAATAATGCTGGGGTAATTCGAGATAATTTATTATTTAAAATGACAGATTCAGATTGGGATACGGTAATGGATGTTCATTTAAAAGGATCTTTTAATGTAGTTCGTGCTGCTCAAGAGTACATGGTTAAACAAAAATATGGTCGAATCATCAATATTTCATCAACTTCAGCACTTGGAAATCGAGGTCAAGCGAATTATGCAACAGCAAAAGCTGGGCTACAAGGTCTAACAAAAACGTTAGCAATAGAGCTTGGTAAATATGGAATTACTACAAATGCAGTTGCTCCTGGATTTATTGAAACGGAGATGACAAGAGAGACGGCGAGTCGCATTGGTATTTCATTTGAACAATTAATAGAAGCAAGTTTAAGTCAAATTCCAGCTGGTAGAAGTGGGAAGCCTGAAGATATTGCAAATGCAGTAGCATTTTTTGCGGATGAAAAATCTTCTTACGTAAATGGTCAGGTACTATATGTAGCAGGTGGACCAAAAGCGTAAATTCTATTGAAAGAGGTGACAGTGATGTTCAAAGCTTTTATTGGAAAACGCTCAAAAGGTGTGGAAAATATAGTTGAACGAGGAGCGGTGAAAAAGTTTGCTGAAGCAATTGGAGATCTGCATCCAATCTATGTGGATATAGAATTTGGAAAAAAATCTAGATACAAACAAAATATAGCTCCTCCGACTTTTCCGAGAGTATTAGACTATGGAATGATTGAAGACTTCTATTTACCAAATGTTGGTTTAATACATGGAGAACAGTCATTTCATTATGAACGGCCGTTATTAGTTGGTGAAAAAATTACTTGTTATACTGAAATTAAAGATTATTACGAAAAAAAGGGAAATCATGGTTTTATGGGATTTTTAGTCGTTTCTGATGTCGGAGAAGATGAAAATGGTCATGTCATATTTAAATCTAATGCAGTTGTCATCATTACAGAAGAAGTAAGGAAGGTGCTAACTGTATGACAATCTTAAAAGAACTTAAGCCTGGTAACTCACTAAATTCAGTTAAATTAGAGCCAGTTGCGAGAATGGATTTAATTAAATATGCTGGCGCATCAGGTGATTTTAACCCGATCCATACGATTGATGAAGAAGCTAAAAAAGCAGGTCTACCTGGAATCATTGCTCATGGAATGTGGACAATGGGAAATTTATCTAGACTTTTTTCAGATTATACTGAAAATGGGTTTATTGAAGATTACACAATCCGTTTTAAAAACATGGTCTTTTTACAGGACATCATTACATTAAATGCAGTTTTAAGAGATATCGACGGCAAGAGAATGCATTTTTCAGTAAATGCGACTAACCAAAAGAATCAAAAAGTTATAGAAGGAACAATCATATTCAAACAATATTAGAATTTAATTAATAAAGAATTGTCTAATGTTTGAAGGGAACCAATAGAATTGGAGATGCTATTCGATGATGAATAAGCATCTCTTTTGTTTTGTTAGAATTTTTATAAAATGTAAACCGTAAAAGTTAAAAATTTTGTAAAGAGTTGCTTGGTTTTACATCGTTGGATATGATTAAGATATGAGTTAAGTGATGTTTTTGCATTCTAAAAGAATTAGTTTAAAGAGTATCATTTTTAAAATTATTTTTTATGTAAGGAGTGAATGAAATGGAAGTTTTTGCTGAGTATTTAGAAAAAATTGAGAATCCGATTAATAGGGACCGAACGGAAAAAGTTTTGACTTGGGTGATTAATAAATTTCCAAACTTAATGCCTAAAATTGCATGGAACCAACCAATGTTTACCGATCATGATACATATATTATAGGCTTTAGCGTATCTAAACAACATTTAGCTGTTGCCCCTGAAACAGTAGGGATCAATCATTTTTCTGATGAAATTGTACAAGCTGGCTATGATCACACAAAGCAATTGGTGCGCATCCCGTGGGGAAGTGAAGTTGATTACAAATTAATTGAGAAAATGATCGAGTTTAATATTTTAGATAAGAAAGACTGTTCAACTTTTTGGAGGAAATAAAACATCCGAGATTTAAAAAAAATGAAAAAACTTAAATAAAAAACCTCTCTAAATTCCAATTTGTTAAGGAATTACTTGAGAGGTTTTTTTATATAGTGCTCTTCGAAAAATATTTCCGCGTATCTTCACGAATTTGCTTAGGAATGACATTCTCTAGCTCTTTGTTTAACCATGAAAGAGTTTTTTCACGTAAGTATTCATGCATTTTCTCTTCTGCGGAAAGCATAACTAAATTGATCGTACATGATGTGCCTGGCGTACAGCCTTTTTCTCTATATAAATATCCATTATCTTTAATGTTCTTACATTGAAATATAGGCTTTGATCCTTCAACTGCTTCAATTACATCCCAAAAAGAAATTTCTTCAGGAGATTTAGAGAGTTTAAATCCACCCTTCACTCCAGGAACTGAACTGACAATTCCAGCCTTAGATAACTTACTAAAAATCTTTGAAAGATACGTTTCAGAAACACCTTGAAATGAAGATAAATCTTTTATTCCAATTGGCGAATCTTCAGGATTATCAATTAAATAGACGAGGCAGTGAAGTGCATACTCAACTCCAACGCTATACTGCATTATGACACCTTCTTTATTAATGAGATTATATAAATTAATCTTAGATATGTTTTATTTCTTTGTCAAACAAGTAAGATTGACAGTTAAATGATGATTGACATAATCAAATTAATAGCATAATATAGATATTATTAATCGGCGATTATATTTGTCGCCAATTAAACTTAGTAACGATTTAGCATTTAATACTTAAATAAATTTTTGGGGGTCATTTAATTGGAAAAACGAGTAGATTACTATAGTCTAGCACCGGAAGCAATTAAAATTATGATGGAAATGGAAAAGTATACGAAAACCTCAGGCATTGACCGTACACTACGAGAACTAGTAAAAATTCGTGCTTCTCAGCTAAATGGTTGTGCATATTGTATTAACATGCATACTACTGAAGCAAGAAAAATGGGAGAAACGGAGCAACGATTATATTGTATAAGTGCTTGGAATGATTGCACATTCTACACAGATTCAGAAAAAGTAGCTCTAGAGTTAACAGAACATGTTACATTGATACCGAATAAAGGTGTACCTGAAGCATTATATGATCGCATCCGAAACCACTTTAGCGAAAAGGAATATGTAGATCTTGTGATTTTAATCAATCAAATTAATAGTTGGAATAGAATCTCTATTGCTATGGGGAATAAAGCAACAACTGAATAAATTATTATCTTGACGAGTTCTATGTAGTTCGCCAAGAAAAGTTAAAAAAGCATCCAATTAAACCTGTTTGGATGCTTTTATTTTTAACGGTGAAAATTGATGTTGTGTGTGATCAATATAAATAAAGGTATTGTATCTCACTTGTTGAATATACATAATTGAACAATTTTACCTTTATTGAGGTGGATAAAATGAAAAAATGGATTTTATTAATATGCGGCACTTTTTTACTTGTTTTGTCTTTTTGGACTTTATATTATGCTTATACTCCGAAAGTAGGGCCAATTGGTAATGGACCTAATAATAAATTAGTTTGGTTTCAATCCATAACTCAATTTATTACAGGAATAAGTTCATTATTTTTAGCTTTTAATTTGAGAAAAAATAATAAAATTAATTGAACCAAGCAACATGCTATAGTGGAACAAAATTAGGTGTCGCATATGCGACTTTTTTTATTGGAATGAATAATTGATAGAAAGATATAAAAATAAGGCTCTAATATTTTTATTCAAGAGTATTTTTTATTGTAAATGCAACAAAAATGATATAAATTTAAAGTGTATACTTTTATTGTATATGCAACAAAAAAAGGTTAGGAAATGTAAATAATTACAAGGAATAAAAATGAATACATAAAGGAGAGACATATTTAAATGAATATAAATATAAAAAGGTGCAACATAGTTGATTCACACATACTTCAAGAAATTGGTTATGAAACATTTAATGAAACTTTTAAGAATCAAAATTCAATCGAAAATATGATAGTATACTTAGAGAAAGCATTTAACATAGAACAAGTTGAAAAAGAGTTAGCTAATACTTCATCGCAATTCTATTTAATTACTATTGATAAAATAGTCGCTGGTTATTTAAAGGTCAATACGAATGATGCTCAGTCTGAAGAGATGGGTAATGAATCACTTGAAATCGAGAGGATTTATATAAAGAAGGATTTTCAAAAACATGGCCTTGGTAAATATTTGCTAAATAAAGCTTTAGAAATTGCCGAGGAACTAAATAAAAGTAAAATTTGGTTAGGCGTATGGGAAAAAAATGAAAATGCAATTGCTTTTTACAAGAAAATGGGTTTTGTTCAAACTGGAACTCACTCTTTCTACATGGGTGATGAAGAACAAATAGACTTTATCATGACAAAAACATTAAATTAACTTATTTTAATGGAGATGGGGAACAAACACTTTTGTCATTTGAGAATAATGAAAAATCAAATCATATGTTCATTCAATAGACTGCTTTTGCGGTCTTTTTGTTTTTTTACTAGGGTCTGTTAAAAAAGAATGGGGATTTCCATTGCAGGTACTTCGCTTCCATGGGGAGTGACGACCCTGAGCCTTCGGGTCCACACGATGTGGATCATATCATACATGCGTTACGACAGGACG
>Ga0209676_1000691_pt1 | contig 47509 bp, 47 predicted proteins | sample AraplaCvi_mLB_r2_FD_184282 | JGI IMG/M metagenome (GOLD analysis project Ga0209676, IMG submission 184282) | Arabidopsis root microbial communities from North Carolina, USA - plate scrape MF_Cvi_mLB_r2 (SPAdes) (version 2) | ecosystem: Host-associated > Plants > Roots > Endosphere | place: USA... | reverse complement strand
CCGACCACGGGGGCCATGGAGCCAACGCCGGCCTATTACACGGCCTATGCCGCGAGCGGCTATCACGACGTGAACGAAACCTGGGCCAACTCGTTTGGCCGCACTATCGCGAGCTTCGACGGCATGGGGTGGTATCACGACGGCGCCTCCAACGTTCCCTCGCCCGGCTATTGGCACTACTAGGAAGCGGTTATGCGCTCGACAAAGTCCGCACTTGGATCTGCGACATTCAAACGCCACGCCGTCCGCTGCTGCGTGGCGGCCTGGGTCATGATAATCTCCCAACCGGTCGCGGCGGCCGGCTTGGCTCAGGCCGCCGAACCCGGTCAAGGCAAACCCATTGTCCTTCAGGGATATGGCGCCGACAGTGCTGACCGTCTCGTCCTCGACCTTGCCACCGGCAAGCAGCAGCTGCTGACCAAAGGCGGTCAGGCGATTGGTCGGGCGCGGTTGCTCGCCGACTGCTCCGACGTGGCGTGGTTTTGCGCCAGAAGCCGCGACGCCGATGGCCTGACCTGGGCCTTTCCCAGAACCTGCGTCGACGCCAAGGTGGGCGATGTTTGGCGACATGGCGGCGCGGATCTCGTCGTCCTACAACGCTTTGACCCAGTGTTGCCGCAGACTGGCAAACCTGGCGAGCCGCCGCCGATCCCGGCCGACGCCCAAATTGCCGTCGAGATGCTGCTGGGCTCGCCCAAGCGGCCCAACGTCGTTTACCGCTACAGCCAATCAGCCGGCGTCGTGGGCGTCTATTTTAGGCGATTGCCCACAAGCACCCTCGCTGGAAAGCCAGCGTCGTGGATAACTCCCTAGGAGACGGGGTGGCCTACCAAGCGCACATGTTTGGCTTGTCGTGTCTTGCCCGCGATACTGCGGCTCAATCCGACCTTCTGGATTTGACTGTGGTGATCGCAGATCTGGCGACTAGGCCGACAATCTCGAGCGCCGACCTGGTTTGGGGCGATGGGCGCATCGTCGCTGAGTTGCTCTCCAAACATGTCGCGCTAGAAGCAGAATCGCTTGGTGTTGTCGCGCACGGGCTTTCAACGCTCGCTGAGGCTATGGACCATGCCTTAGCAGCGGCTTCGCGCTAGGAGCTGAGGTGTCCGCTTAGGGTCGAAAGCTGTCTTCGACCTTTGGCCAAACCGGCGGCATTCATCGGGCAGCTTTCAGCGCCGGCGCCAATGACCGTTCACGACCCTTGGTCGGATGTTTCGCCCCCCCGCCTGGCCAGATTGCTGTCAAGCGGACACGGCGGCGCGTGCGGCCTCACGGATGGCCGATGCGATCTCGTCTTCGCTGCGTCCGCCGTTGATGGCGATGCGCCCGCCGAAGACGAAGTGGGGAACGGACCTCACACCGGCCGACGCCGATCGGGCGGCCTTTTGCTCGACACGTCGATGTTGTTCGGGATCGAGCGCGATCGCGCGGGCTTCTTCGCGTTCGAACCCGTGAGCCATGGCGATATCTGCGAGGACATCGGCGTCCGAGATGTTCCTGGCTTCGAGAAAATGGGCGTTTGTGATCGCGACCGCCATCCACGTCCAGATCCGGGAAGCGTTCCGTCAGGACCTTGTCGAGGCGGTGATGCCCGATGATGCACCAGGGACAGGTGATCTCGGTGTAAAGATCGATCTGCAGCATTCCGTGATCCCTCCGCCTCGCCTGCCGTCAGGCGGCCTTTTCCAGGACCGAGCGAACCTGGGCTTCGGTGGCGGCGATGGCGGCCTTGGCCGCCTCCGGCCCGAAGACGGTGCCTTCGACGCGGATGATTTCGATGTCGGTCAGGCCGATGAAGCCCAGAAGGTGGCGGAGATTGCCGGTCTGGAAATCAAAGGGCGCCCAGTCGCCTTCAGAGAAGACGCCGCCTGCCGCGGTGACGAGATAGACCTTCTTGCCGGTCAGCAATCCCTGCGGCTTGCCGGCTTCGCCATAGCCGAAAGTCACGCCCGGCCAAGTGATGTGATCGAACCAGGCCTTGAGCTGCGACGACGGGCCGAAATTGATCATGCCCGAACCCAAGACGATCACATCGGCGGCCTTCACCTCATCGACGAGTTGCTGGGCGAGGGCGACCGCCTTGACCTGCTCGGGCGTGCGCGCCTCGGGGGGCGTGACGCGGCCGAGAATATAGGCCTGCGTGATATGCGGCGGCGGGTTTATCGCAAGATCGCGCGTCACAAGGGCGCACCCAGGCGGGCCTCGAGGCCTTCGGCGATCTCGGCGGCGAAACGGGTGGACAGGCTCTCCGCGCCCCGAGGGCTGGACGTCACGAGGAGGATGCTGGTCATGATTGCTCCGAGGCGTATAGGGCAGTAATTTCTTGTTACTGGAGCTATTAAGGTGACCGCTCGATCCCTCGCAAGAAGGCACTCCGATGACCCTTGGTGACATTGATTTTCCTACCCCCGGCCAAGGGGACGACTGCCGGATGGTTCGGGAGATCCTTGATCTCGTCGGCGACAAATGGACCCTGTACATCATCGCGACGCTCAAGGACGGGCCCGTGCGGTTCAATGAACTGCGGCGTCGGATCGACGGCATTTCACAACGGATGCTGACGATTAACCTACGTGGACTGGAACGTGACGGGCTCGTGAAGAGGACCTTGTTTCCCACTATTCCGCCGCGTGTCGACTACGAGCTGACGGATGTAGGGCGAACAATTCTCGCGCCCGTCATGGCGCTCGTGACGTGGGCGAACACCAATCAGGAGAACATCAAAGGCGCTCGCGTCCGATACGACGCCCGCTAGTTGGCATGGGATGTCACTTGTTGGCTTTGGCGGGCTGTCGCCGCGAACTGCTGAGAGCTTCCCACTCCTTCCTAGCCTTCAACTAGGCGCACCGAAACACGCGACAGCCCAACGATCCATGAGGGCGCGCCGCTTCTCGAAGAGATCGCCCCGTCGATAGGCCGCCTCCACCTTGTTGGCGATAGTGTGGGCCAACGCCATTTCGACGACCTCGCCAGCGACATCGGTTTCTTCCGCAGCCCAATCGCGGAACGTGCTTCGAAAGCCGTGGCTCGTCAGGTCGTCATGCCCCATCCGCCGCATGACCGCGAGCAACGCCATGTTGCTGAGGCCCTTGCCGGCGAGCTGCCCCCAGAACACAGGCCCCGTTGGGCCAGGCTTGCCGTCCGCCACGGTCTTGCGGCGCCGACGGGCCTCGATCTCGAACCAGGCCGTTCGCTGGCGCTCAAGAATGTCAATGGCCGGCTTGCTCAGCGGCACGCGATGCTCGCGCCCGGCCTTCATTCGCGACGCTGGCGCCGTCCAGACTCTATTGTCGAAGTCGATTTCGCTCCAGTCGGCGCCGATCACTTCACCGGTCCGCGCGGCCGTCAGAATCACGAAACGTAGGGCCAGCACCCCTACCCCGCTTTGCTGCTCCATCGCCGCCATGAAAGCCGGCAGCGCCCTATAGTCGAGGGCCGCATGATGCTTGACCTTCGAAATCTTGGACTTGGCTGGAAGGATCATTTCGATGTGACCCTTCCAGCGGGCGGGGTTGTCGCCCTGGCGATAGCCCTGAACCGCGCCCCAGTTGAGGACGGCCTCGATACGTCCCCTTAGCCGACTGGCGGTCTCGGGCTTCGTGAGCCAGATGGGCTTCAACGCATTTAGGACATCCGCTGTTTCGATATCGCTCAATAGCTTCGCGCCAAAATGAGGAACGGCGTAGGCGTCCAGAGTGCTGGACCATTGCCGGATATGCTTCTCGTTCCGCCAGCCGGCCTTATTGGTTTCGATGTAGGCGCCCATCGCCGCCTTGAAGTTGACGCCTGTCGGTCCGGCGCTGATCGCCTTTGGCCGTCGCCCTAAGGCCGGGCCAAGCGGATCCTCGCCGTTGTAGCGTTGCAGGCGCGCCGCGCGCGCTTTCTCACGAGCGTCCGACAGCGAGACGAACTCCAACGGACCAAGGCCCATCTGCCGTTCGCGACCAGCAACTCGATAGCGGAAGATCCACGACCTGGCGCCGCTCGGAGTGATCTGAAGATAGAGGCCGCCGCCATCGGGATACCGCCCGGCGCCTCGCAATTGCCGGACGGTCATCGCCGTGAGTCGCTCATAGGTACGAGGCATTGCTAACCCACACTTTGACCCACGCGGGACCAACCCCCGCTTTGACCCCCGCAGTTGTTCATCATAGGGACGGATGAGTGTGGACGCGTCGAGACACAGAAACGCGAGTTTTCCGTGATAAATCAACGCCCCTGCGACGCAGGCGGACGCCAGTGGATTGTGCTGGAAAATGGGGATGGCGGAGACGGAGGGATTCGAACCCTCGATACCCTTTTGAGGTATGCCGCTTTAGCAAAGCGGTGCCTTCAGCCTCTCGGCCACGTCTCCTCCTGAGAGGGAGCGGTTCGATAGCCTGTTCGCTTCAGGATGACAACGGCGGATGTCGGAAAATTCCGATGTTAACGTGACGCTCAGACGGCAGCGCTAGGTTGAACGTGGTTTTCTCAATTAAGAGCGCCATGCGTCCCGTGCCTCAATCCGCCGCCCACGCCGAAAACACCTCGGCTTTCGTCGCCACGACGGAGGCCGCCGCGCGTGTCGGAGCCGGCGGCGGCGATCCGGGGCGGGCGCGTCGCGGCCCCTTCCGACCGGGCCAGCTGATCCCGACCCGCGCACGCCTGGAGGCCCGCCTGCTGGCCCGCACGTTCCGCGTGGTCGACTTCCTGGCGGCGGCCGCGATCGCCATCGGCGTGACCGTCGAAGGTCATCCCGTCGCCGCCGGTCTCTGGGCGACGACGACCCTGATCGTTCTGCGCGCCATCGGCGCTTACGCCTTCCCGCGCAAGCAGTCGCTGGCCCGGCATCTGGGCCTGGTCGCCGTGGCCCTGGCCGCCGGCCTGACGGTCGCCGGCGTCGCCGTGCTGGTCTCCGGCCGGGTTGACGCGCCGACGCTCTGGACCCTGGCCAGCGCCACCGCCGCCTTCGTGGCTCTGCACGCCGCCTGGCAGACGATCATCTCGCAGGGCCGCCAGCAGGGTCGCCTGACGCCCAACATCGTCGTAGTCGGCGCCACCGCCAACGCCGAGCGCCTGATCGACGCGGCCATGCGCACCGGTGAAGTCAATGTGCTGGGCGTTTTCGACGACCGCCTGGATCGCGCCCCCGAGAACATCATGGGCGTGCCGGTGCTGGGCGACACCAGCGCCCTGCTCGACCACCGCATCATGCCCTATGTCGACCGCGTGGTGATCGCCGTGCAGTCGACCGCCCAGAGCCGCGTGCGCCAGCTGGTCGACAAGCTGGGCGTCCTGCCCAATCCTCTGAACCTCTTCATCGACGTGGGCGGTCCGGCCGACGACGACGCGGCCGTCGCCCGCATCGCCGCCGGGGGCGAGAACGAGCTCTCGGGCGCCACCGCGGCCCTGCGCCATGCCTGGATCAAGCGCGCCCAGGACCTGGCCGTCGCCATCTGCGGCCTGCTGGTCGCCGGCCCGATCATGCTGATTGTCGCCCTGGCCGTGAAGCTGGACAGCCCCGGCCCGATCTTCTTCCGCCAGCGCCGCCACGGCTTCAACAACGAGGAGATCCTCGTCTGGAAGTTCCGGTCGATGCGCCACGAAATGGCCGACGCCAGCGCCGCGCGTCAGATCAGCGCCAATGACGACCGCGTCACCAAGGTCGGCAAGTTCATCCGCAAGACCAGCCTCGACGAGCTGCCCCAGCTGTTCAACGTGCTGGCCGGCGAGATGTCGATCGTCGGTCCCCGCCCCCACGCCATCGGCATGAAGACGGCCGGCGTGGAGTCGGCCAAGCTGGTCGCCGAATACGCTCACCGCCACCGCATGAAGCCCGGTCTGACCGGCTGGGCCGCCATCAAGGGCTCGCGCGGTCCGGTCGACACGCCCGAGAGCGTCCGCCTGCGCGTCGCCCTGGACGTCGAATATATCGAGCGCCAGTCGTTCTGGCTGGACCTGTACGTCATCGTCATGACCATCCCCTGCCTGCTGGGGGACCGGTCGGCGGTGCGCTAGGCGGCCGCCGGCGATGTTCTGGCGCGGGGTTATCGGCTACCTGCCGGTCAACGTGGTGCAGGGCGTGGTGGGCTTGCTCACCATCGTCCTGTTCACGCGCCTGCTGAATCCTGCCCAGTACGGCGTCTACGCCCTGGCCTTCTCGGTCGGCAGCCTGACCCAGACTGTCCTGCTGACCTGGACCGAGGCCGCCATGGCCCGCTTCCTGGCCACGCGGATCGAGGATGGCCGCCTCTCGGATCACTTCGCCACCCTGTTCCGCCTGTGGCTTGGCGCAGCCGTCGCTGTACCTCTGGCCTGCGCCGCCGTGCTGCTGACGCCGCTCCATCAGTCCCTGAAGATCGCCATGGTCGCGGCCTTGGCCTCAACCCTGGTCAATAGCCTGATGAAACTGACTATGGAGCGCCGCCGGGCGGCGGGCGAGGTCTCGGGCGCGGCCCTGCTGACCATGGCCCAGACGGCCGGCGGCTTCCTGGTCGGCCTGGCGCTGGCCTTCGCCGGCCTGGGCGGCGCCGCGCCGATCCTGGGCGTCGGCGTCATCTCGGCCGTCTGCGTCCTGCTGGTGCTGCCGGGCGAGCTGAGGCGCATGGCCGGCGGCAAGTTCGACAAGGCCCTGGCCCGCGCCTACGCCGCCTATGGCCTGCCGGTGTCGATGTCGCTGATCCTGGCCCTGGTGCTGGCCAGTACCGACCGCCTGCTGCTGGGCGCATTCCTCGACGAGGCGACGGTCGGCGTCTACCACGCCGGCTATTCCCTGGGCAGCCGCACCCTGGATGTCGTCTTCATCTGGCTGGGCATGGCCGGCGCCCCAGCTCTGATCTCGGCCCTCGAGCGCGGCGGCCAGCCGGCCCTGACCGAGGCCGCCCGCGAGCAGGCTGGCTTCATGACCCTGCTGACCCTGCCCGCCGCCGTCGGCCTGGCCTTGGTCGCCCGCCCGCTGGCGGATCTGATGGTGGGCGAGGCCCTGCGCGCCGGCGCCAGCCATGTGACGCCCTGGATCGCCGCCAGCGGCTGGCTCTCGGGCGTGACCACCTATTACCTGCTGCAGGCCTTCACCCTGGCCCGCCGCACGCCGCTGCTGATCGTCAGCATGAGCGCGCCGGCCCTGGCCAATGTGTTCCTGAACCTGGTTCTGATCCCGCGCCTGGGCCTGGACGGCGCACTGTGGGCCACTACGCTCAGCTACGGCCTCGGCGCCGTGGCCGCCTGGGCCTTGGGACGCCGCGCCTGTCCGCTGCCGATCCCGTGGGACATCCTGGCCAAGGCCGGCGGCGCCAGCCTGGCCATGGCCGCCTGTGTCTCGCTGCTGCCTTCGCCTGGCGGCCTGCTGGAACTGGCGCTGAAGGCCGGCGTTGGCGCGCTGGTCTATGGCGCGCTGGTCCTGGGCCTCGACGTCGGCGGCCTGCGCGCCAAGCTTTCTGTAATCCTCCGCCGGAGGGCTCACGCTTAATGACCGCCCCGATCAACGAAATCCGCATCGAGAATGCCGCCTGGGCAAAGGCCCAGCCGCGTCTGTCGGTCCTGATCCCGACCTTCCGCGACGATCCGGTCGCCCTGCTCAAGGCCCTGGACGATCCCAGCGCCGGGGCCGAGATCGTGGTGCTGGACGACGGCGGCGGCGACGACGCCCTGGCCGAGCGCATCGCCCGCCGGATCGAGAGGCTGCGCGTCCCAGCCCGCTTCGTGCGCCTGTCCAGCAACGAGGGTCGCGCCAAGGGCCGCAACCGCCTGGCCAGCCATGCGCGCGGCGGCCATTTCCTGTTCCTGGACAGCGACATGTTGCCCGACACGCTGGACTTCCTGAGTCGCTGGGCCGCCGTCGCCGAGAGCGACGCGCCGGTGGCGTTCGGCGGCTTCACCCTGGACCAGACGCCTCAGCGCCCCGAACACGCCCTGCACCGGGCCATGGCGCTGAAGAGCGATTGCACGCCCGCCCCCGAGCGCGCCAAGGCGCCGGAGAAGCACGTCTTCACCTCGAACCTGCTGGTCCGCCGCGACGTCTTCGAGACCATCGGTTTCGACGAAGGCTTCTCGGGCTGGGGCTGGGAAGACGTGGAGTGGGCGATGCGGGTCGTGCGCCGGCATCCGATCCTGCACATCGACAACACCGCGACGCACCTGGGCCTGGATCCCGCCCCGGCCATGGCCGCCAAGTACGAGCAGTCGGCGGCCAACTTCGCCCGCGTGGTCCAGAGCCACCGCGACATCGCGAGCGCCTATCCCAGCTACAAGGTCGCCAGCGCCCTGAAGGCGGTCCCTCTGCGCGGCGTGTGGCGGCCAATGCTGAAGTCCATTGCCCTGGCCGAGGCCGCCCCCGTCCAACTTCGTGCGTTCGCCATGCGGCTGTACCGCGCGTCGCTCTATATCGAGGCCGTCTGATGCAGGTCGAGTTCGAAAAGGTCGACGCCTACGAGCCCGACCGCACCCTGAAGGGCAAGCTGCGCCGGCGGCTGATCCGCCTGGCCCACCGCCGACCGGCCAAGGTGGCGCTGGAGCGGCCGATGGTCTCGTTCAGCTTCGACGACGCGCCGGCCACCGCCTGCGAGGCCGGGGCCCAGGCCCTGGAGAAGCGCGGCCTGCGCGGCACCTATTACTTCGCCGCCGGCCTGGCCGGGCGCGAGGGTCCCATGGGCCGGTTCGCCACCGGCGTCGACGCCCGCCGCCTGCACCAGGCTGGGCACGAGATCGCCTGCCACACCTTCTCTCATCTGGACTGCGGCCAGTCGTCGAGGACCGCGACCCTGGCCGATGTCGACCAGAACGCCGCCAGCCTGGCCGAATGGGGCGCGGGCGAGCCGGTCAGCTTCGCCTATCCCTATGGCGACGTCGGCGCGCCGGCCAAGACGGCGCTGGCGGGCCGCTTCAAGACCCTGCGCGCCCTGCACCACGGCCTGATCGCCGACGGCGCCGATCTCAACCAGGCGCCCGCCGTCGGCATCGAGGGCGAGGACGGCGAGGCGGTCGCCAATGGTTGGCTCGACAAGGCCAAGGCTCGCAAGGCCTGGCTGATCCTCTACACGCACGACGTGGCGGAGGCCCCTTCGCAATGGGGCTGCACGACAGGCGCGCTGGAGCGGCTGATCGACCGGGCGGTGGCGGAAGGCTTCGACGTCGTGACGGTGGCCGAGGGCGCTAGGCGGATCGGGCTCTGATTTGACGAGCCTTCTTTTCCGATAGCCGCTTAGCACCTATCGGGAAGGCTCTAACCCTCTTCCAAAGCGCGATCGGAGAAGGCCAGCTTGGCCGCCAGGGCCACGAAGATCACCCAGCGGAAGTCGTTGTAGACGACGGCGATGCTCTCGGTGAGGCTGACCAGGGTATAGACGACAAGGAACGGGAACGCGAGCAGCGCGCCCCGGCTGCGGAACACCGCCACCAGCGCCAGGGCCATGGTCTGCATGTAGAACAGCCCCCAGGCGCACAGCCCCACCAGGCCCATGCCGATCCACTGCTCGATCCACGAGTTGTGGGCGTGCTGCGGGGTGAACTTGGCATCGTGGACGATCCAGGCCAGTGGACCCCAGCCGGACTTGTCGCTCCAGACGGCGGCATAGCCGTAGCCCAGCCACGGCCGTTCCTCGATCTGGCGCATGGCGGCGGTCCAGATCTGGGTCCGGCCGGTCAGGGTGGCGTCCTTGCCCAGGATCGAGAAGAAGACGTCCGAGGCCAGCAGCAGGAACATCACCAGCAGCAGGAAGCCGGTGACGCCGGCCCAGGTGGCCGCCGCGCTGAAGGCGGGGCCACGCTGGCAGATCCAGACGAAGCCCAGGGCCATCAGGCCCAGCATCAGCGAGGCCAGCGAGGTCTTCGACTGCGACATCAGCACCAGGCCCACGGCCAGGGCGGCGAAGACCAGCCAGATCCTGGCGCGTCCGGGATCCAGCAGGGCCGCGGCGCATAGAAGGCAGCAGCCCAGCGCCATCAAGCCGCCGAGGGAGTTCTTCTCCATCCAGAGACCGCGCCAGGCGCCGGGGAAGAGCTCGGTCATGATCCCGATGCGCGGCATGGCGATGCAGACCACATAGCTGGCGACGATCAGGACGCAGAACGTGATGGCGAAGGACCGGGCCAGGTCCGACCAGCGGAACCGCGACGCCAGGGTCAGGCCTGAGATCGTGGTGCAGCCGACCGCGAAGCCGCGGCGGATCGAAACGTCGGGCTGGATCGACCAGGTAATCGAGGCCGCCACGATTCCCATCAGGATGATCAGGAAGGGCTGGCGGACGGCGGCCCGGATCAGGTTCCAGGGCTTTCCCATGATCAGGAAGAATGACAGGGCGTAGGCCGGCAGGAAGGCCACGCGCAGGATGCCTGAGGCCGACTCGTCGGCCTTCTCGCCGAACAGGGGCAGTTGCCAGCCGCCGCTGTAGATCAGCAGCATCAGGACGGCCGCGCCCATGGCCAACAGCGAAGGCTCCAACGTCCGGGCGTCTTGTCGCCCCCAGCCGTCGCTCGGGGCGGCGTAGGTCACGGCAGGATCGCCTTCAGGAAGGCGGGGGGCTGGACCGAGACCTTGTTGAAGAACATCCCCGCGCACCGGCCGCCCGCGGCGGTGATGGCGTCGCGCAGCATCGCCGGCTGGCGTACGTCGGGCTGCTCGGCCGAGACGACCAGCACGGTCTGGTCCATGTGCTGGGCCACGGTCGGGCCGGCTTGCGAGCGGTCGATCGGCGGGCTGTCGACGACAATGATTTCGGCGTGCTTGCGCAGCGCCCGCCAATAGTCCGCCGACGGCGTGACGTGAGCCTGCTGGCGACCTCGCAGGACCTCGCGGTTGAAGCGGGCGACCCACAGGCGCGGCCCGCCGACGCTGTGGCCGGTCAGGTACTTGGCGTCCGGCCAGACCCCGCCCTCGGCGCGCGGCGCGGGCGGCTGGACGGTGAAGAAAGTCGAGCCGTCGGGCGAGGCCGCGACGGGCGGGCCCAGCGGACCGAAGCGGTTGGGGTCGGCCGAGATCTCGCGAAACTGGCTGGGACTGTTCAGGTCGAGGTCGATCAGCCAGGTCTTGCGGCCGGCGCGGCGCGAGGCGAAGCGGGCGAATTCACGGGCGACCGTCGAGGTCCCCTCGCCCCGCCGCGCCGAGATGAACTGGATGACGTGCGGACGGCCGGCCGGTGGCGCGCCCAGCGCACCCCAAAGCTCGGTCATCTCGACGTTCAAATCCACCATCTACCGAATCGCCGCGTACTGAGAACGTCGCAACTTGCGATATTAACCTTGTTGGCGAAAGGCGACGAAACGGCTCACCGCTTGACCCCGGCCGTGGCCAGAACCGGCATGCCCAGGGTGCGCGAGGCCGAGGCCGGCGTCTGCAGGCCCGGACGCAGGAACATCCGCAGCAGGCCGGCGCACAAGGCGGTGAAGCCCGCGAACAGGATCGCCAGCGCCAGCACCGGCTTCTTCAGGCTCTTGCCGGTCGACGGGGCGACGGCGCGCTGTACGATGCGGATGTTGTCGCTGCTCTCGGCCGACATCTGCCGCTGGGCTTCGTCCTGCTGTTCCTTGACCGTGAAGTCGCGGACGTTCGAGGACAAGACGTCGCGGTCGCGCGACAGCTCGTTGAATTGCGGCTCCAGCTGGGCCAGGCGCAGCAGCCGGGTGTTCACGTCGGTCACCTGCTGGGCGTAGGCCGCCTGCGATTGCTGTAGGGCCGCGACCTCGGCCCGCAGGTCGTTGCGGGTGGTGGCCAGGGTCTGCCAGATCGGGTTGGGGCCGCTGCGGCGGGCGCCCTCGCCGTTGGTGCGGCCGGCGGCGAGACCGGCTTCCAGCTGGGCGATCTGGGCGTTGATGTCCTGCACCGGCCCGGCGCCCGGCGTATAGCGGGCCAACAGGCCCTCGCGATCCAGCTTCAGTTGGGCCAGCTTGGTCGAGGCCGACATGTCGACGTCGCGATACAGAATGGCCTCGGCCGGCGTGCGCGCCAGTTCGGTCTCGACGACGGCCAGGCGGCCCGTGCGGTCCTGTAGCTGGGCGTCGATCGCATATTTCTGCTGCTCGACCTGGGCCTGCAGCTGGGTCAGGGCCGTCTTCTGGGCCGTGAAGTCGCCGATGTCGTTCGTGGTCAGGAACGACTGGTAGGCGGCGTCGGCCTCGGACAGCTTCTGCGAAAAGATGTCGCGCTGGCGCTGGAGGATGTTGCTGTCGCCGCCGATCAGCAGGCTGCGGCGATAGATCAGATATTCCTCGAGCAGGGTGTTCAGCACCTTCTCGGCCATCTCGGGATCGTCGTGCTGGAAGCCCAGACGGATGATCGAGTTGTCGGGCGCGGTCTGGATCTTCAGATTCTTGCCGATGGCGTCGCGCCCCTCGATCATCAGCTTGCGCTTACCCTCGGGCGTGGCGCCGGCGTACTTGCGGGCCGCCTTCGGGAAGATCTTGGCGAAGCCGATCTTGCGGATCACCCGCTCGCGCAGCTCGCCGCTGCCCAGGATCTCGGCTTCCGACTGGATGACCTCGTCGATGTTCGGCACCGCGCCGCGACCGGCGTCACCGGCGCGGGGCTCGTAGACATATTCCTGGCCCAGTCGAACGAACAGGCTGGATTCGGCCGTGTAGCTCTTCTTCAGCGTCATCGCGAAGCCGACGCCCAGGACGGCGATCACCAGGAAGACCACGAGCATCAGGAAACGCTCTCGCCACAGCAGGGTGACGAAGTCGGTCGGGGCGTATTTCGGACGCGCGCCGCCGATCGCCGCCGCCATGCGGGGCGGAGGATCGTGAGGCACGCTGGTCCAGGCGCTCGTCGACATACGAATCCGGGCGGTTCAATCTGACTCGCACCCTGGGGCGCTCGGCCTTAAGGGTTCGTTACCCATTCCTGTTAAGACTTGTCGCATGCAGAGCCGCACGCACTTCATGACGGCCATGGCCGTGGTCCTGATGGCCGGCGGGATCTCCGCCTGCGGCCATATCGACGCCGAGCCGATCACGCCCGGCCCCAGACCTACGTCAAATTTCTCTAATATCGGTTACGCCGACTGGACCGAGGACGAGCCGTCCTACCGGTTCTATCCTGGCGATGAGGTCGAGGTGACGGTGCCGTCGGCCCCGGAACTCAGCAAGACTGCGACGGTGCAGCCCGATGGGCGGGTCTCCCTGCCCCTGGCCACGCCGGTGATGGCGGCCGATCGCACGATCGACGAGTTGCAGGGCGCGATCAGCCAGGCCTATTCCGGCACGCTGCTGCGGCCCCAGGTTCAGGTTTCGGTAAAGTCGACGACCCCGCTCAAGGTGTTCGTCGGCGGCGAGGTCAAGAACCCCGGCGTGTTCGACATGGCGGGCGACGGCGACGCCCTGCGGGCCATCATCCAGGCCGGAGGCTTCACCAACGGCGCCAAGCGCAATCAGGTTGTGATCATTCGTCGCGGTCCCGATGGGCGGGCGATGATGCGGACGGCGAACCTGCTCCAGGGCCTGACCAGCCCGGGCGGCGCGGACCTCGTGCCCCTTCGCCGCTTCGACGTCGTCTATGTGCCCCGCAGCGGCGTGGCCGAAGCGGGACTCTTCATGCAGCAGTACTTCAGGGACCTGCTGCCGATCAGCTTCAGCTACGCGATCAACGGCACCGTCCGATGAGGACGACGCGCTCCACGAGGATGGCCTGAACCCGGGAGACCGGGTTCAGCCGTGGGCGAGCCATTCGCGGGCCTGACGCTGAGCCTCGGCGACATCTTCGCTGGCCATCTCTTGCGACAGTTCCTTGCGGTAGACCTTGGCTTCGACCGAACCGCGCATGGCGGCCAGGTTGAACAGCATGTGGGCCGACACGTAGTCCAGCGGCGCGCCGCCCTGACCGGTCGAATACAGCAGACCCATGCGGAACAGCTCGTCACCCGTCGACGTCGCGGTCGGCAGCGGCAGGGTGGCGACGATGGCCGGCGGCGCTTCATTCATCATCATCATGGCTCATCTCCTCTCTCAAGCTCGCCCCGGCGTTTTGTCGGTTCTGAGCTTGGATTGAAGAAAGTCCCGCGTGACTGAACATATAGTTAAGCGCCCGGAGAGCATAAATGCCGCACCCCGTTACTCTTTGTTGAGGCTGATTACTGGCTGTAAATCACAGTATACAGCCCCTTAACGCGCCCGCTGCCCGAACAGGACTCTGCGCGCATCTTCAGCCGCTTTTCCCGACGCTTGCAGGCCTCCGGAGCGTAACTCCGCTCCGAGCTTAAAGCCTTTTTGCACGTTTTCCCGCGCGCCGACCCGCTCGAACCAGGTCCTCAAATTGGGGAACTCATCGAGGATAATGCCCTGGTTCTTCCAGGGAACGATCCACGGCCAGCTCATGAAGTCGGCGATGGACAATTGGCCGCAGATGAAATCCCGTCCCTCCAGACGCTTGTTCAGCACCCCGTACAGGCGGTGGGTCTCGTTGGTGTAGCGGATGGCGCCGTAGGCGATCTGGCGCTGGTCGGCGATGATCGAGCCCGCGTACTGGCGGAAATGGTGCGTCTGGCCGGCCATCGGCCCCAGGCCGCCCATCTGCCACATGACCCACTGGTCGATCTCGACTCGGTCGCGTTCGGTCTCGCCATAGAACTTGCCGGTCTTGCGGGCGAGGTACTGCAGGATGGCGCCGGACTCGAAGATCGAGATCGGCTGACCGTCGGGACCGTCCGGATCGACGATGGCCGGCATGCGGTTGTTGGGGCTGATGGCCAGGAACTCTGGCTTGAACTGCTCGCCGGTCCCGATGTTCACGGGGATCATCTCGTAGGGCAGTCCCATCTCCTCCAGGGCGATGGAGACCTTCCAGCCATTGGGCGTGGGCCAGTAGTGCAGCTCGATCGGACGGCTCATCGGCCCTCCCTCCCCAGTCATCTTCGTTGCTTCCGAACATGGTCCCGACGGTTCGCCGCGCCAAGGTCTTCGTGACGGAATCCCTGACGTCGCCGTTCAGCCTGGGTTCAGCCGCAAGCGCCCATGGTGCGTTTCAAGGTCGAGGGAAGTTTCTAGGCGGCGCTGCGACAGGGCCGCCCGACCACGAGGAGAAGACGATATGAAACGTCTGCTGCTGACCATCGCCGCCGTGGCCTCGGTGGCCGGGCCGCTGGCCCTGACGGCGACCGACGCTGCGGCGCAGGATCGCGGCCGCTGGGAACACCGCGATCGTGATCGCGACTGGGATCGCGGCGGCCGGGACCGTGACTGGGATCGCGGCCGTGATCGCGGCCATTGGGACAACGGCCGTCACAACGGCTGGGACCGTGGAGATCGCTGGGATGGCGGCCGTCACAATGGCTATTATTACAACAATCGCTGGTCCTACGGCCCGCCGCCGGTCGAATATTACGGTCGTCCGGGTTTCCGCCCCGGTTATTCGGCCTGGCGCCGCGGCGCTTATCTGCCCGGATACTATCGCGAGCGCGGCTATGTGGTGAACGACTACTATCGTTATCACCTGCGTCCGCCGCCCCGCGGCTACTATTGGTATCGCACCGGCAATGACTACGTGCTGGCCGCCATCGCGACGGGCCTGATCTTCGACGTCATCGCCAATCACTAGACCTGACTGTCCCTGAACAGTCGAAGACGGCGTCCTGGGCTGTGCCTGGGGCGCCGTTTTGCCGCCACACCCGCCTCAACCTCGCCGCGTATGGGGCCACAACGCCCGATTGCGAAGTCATTTCGACCGCATTGCCAAGCCAGCGTTGGCTTTGCGTCACACTCCGACGTTGAAGCAACACGGTCCGTCCCTATGAAGACCCTGCGCATCACCACCGCCGCGCTCACTCTGGCCGCCGCCGCTTACGCCGGTTCAGCCCTGGCCCAGACGACGGCTCCGCAGACCACGCCGTCCGATCCCCAACCGAGCATGACCACCCCGGCTCCGACGACGGCGACGCCGCCGACTTCGGATCCGTCCACCCAGGCCGCCCCGCCGACCTCCGAGACCGCCGCTCCGGCCGACAGCGCCGGCACGCCGACCTCGGCTACGGCGCCGTCGACTGACGAACAGACCGCTCCGACCGCCGGCGACAAGGCCGAGAAGAAGGGTAAGAAGCACAAGAAGCACGCCGACGACCCGGCGGCCCCCAACTAGCTTCAAGAGGGCTCAGCCCCAATAATAAAAGTTCGCATCAACGAAGAAGGGCCCGTGGCTTCCGCCGCGGGCCCTCGTCATTTTAGCCCTCGACGCCGAGCTTCTTGCGGAGAAGCTCGTTGACCGTGCCGGGGTTGGCCTTGCCGCCCGTGGCCTTCATCACCTGGCCGACGAACCAGCCCAGGGCCTGCGGCTTGTCCTTCACGGCCTCGGCCTTGTCGGGATTGCCGGCGATCAGGTCGTCGATGGCCTTCTCGATGGCGCCGGTGTCGTTGATCTGAACCAGGCCGCGCTTCTCGACGATCTCGGCGGGACGGCCTTCGCGGGCCCACATGTGCTCGAAGACCTCCTTGGCGATCTTCGACGAGATGGTGCCGTTCTCGATCAGCTCGACCAGCTGGGCGATGTCCGAGGACGGCAGCGGCGAGTTGGCGATCTCGTGGCCGCCGGCCGACAGCTTCGACAGCAGCTCGTTGGTCACCCAGTTGGCCACCAGCTTGGCGTCGCGCCCCTTGGCGGCCGCCTCGAAGTAGTCGGCGCGATCGCTCTCGATGATCAGCACGCCGGCGTCATAGGCCGACAGGCCGTACTGGCTCTGCAGGCGCGCCTTCTTGGCGTCCGGCAGTTCCGGCAAGGTCTCTTCCAGTTCCTTGACCCAGGCCGAGTCCAGAACCAGCGGCAGCAGGTCCGGATCGGGGAAGTAGCGGTAGTCGTGCGCCTCTTCCTTGCTCCGCATCGAACGGGTCTCGCCCTTGGTCGGGTCGAACAGGCGGGTCTCCTGGTCGATCGTGCCGCCGTCCTCCAGGATCTCGATCTGGCGACGGGCCTCGTACTCGATGGCCTGCTGGATGTAGCGATACGAGTTGACGTTCTTGATCTCGCAGCGCGTGCCCAGGTGCTTGAAGCTGCCGGTCTCGCGGAACTTCTCGTAGTCGCCGGGGCGGCAGACCGAGACGTTGACGTCGGCGCGCAGATTGCCCTTCTCCATGTCACCGTCGCAGGTGCCCAGATAGACGAGGATGGTGCGCAGCTTCTTGACGTAGGCGGCGGCCTCTTCCGACGTGCGCATGTCCGGCTTGGAGACGATCTCCATCAGCGCCGTGCCCGCCCGGTTCAGGTCGACATAGGTCGCGTTCGGATCCTGGTCGTGCAGCGACTTGCCCGCGTCCTGTTCCAGGTGCAGGCGCTCGATGCGGACGTCGAAGGTCGTGCCGTCGTCGCGTTCGACGGTGACGACGCCCTCGCCGACGATCGGCTGGTCGAACTGGCTGATCTGATAGCCCTGCGGCAGATCGGGATAGAAGTAGTTCTTCCGGTCGAAGCGGCTCTTCAGATTGATCTGCGCCTTCAGGCCCAGGCCCGTCTTCACCGCCTGCTCGACGCAGAACCTGTTCAGCACCGGCAGCATGCCGGGCATGGCGGCGTCCACGAGGCTGACCTGCTCGTTCGGACCCGCGCCGAAGCCGACGGCGGCGCCGGAAAAGAGTTTCGACTTGCTGGCCACCTGAGCGTGGACCTCGAGGCCCAGAACGATTTCCCAGGGGCCGGTGCGGCCTTGGATCACTTTGGAATCTTGCGTCATGGCCGTCTCTCTACATCAAGCGGGCTAGGCCGGAAAAGCTCTGGGACGTCCTGACGGGCATCTTCTCCGATCCAAGGCAGGCAAGGCTTTCAAGTTGTTCCGGGCAAGCCTGGCCGTTTGTTTTTCGATTTCCTTGAATAAGGCGGGATTGAGTCAAATCCGGCGCCATTGCGAGGCAAGGGAACCGCTGAGTTATCGCGTCGTTCATTTTCTCGAACAGCTCACTTACGGAGGTAGAAATGCCCACCGCTTACACTACCCGCCCCACTCTTAATTTCGACGCTCCGGAACCGACCGTCGCATCCGATCCGAATGCTTCGGCTCTGTTTCCCACCCAGCCGGTTTATGCTCGCACGCCGAAGAAGAAGGCGTCGAACAACCTGCCGCTGCTGGTCGGCGTCCCCGTCGTGGCCGTCGCGGCCGGCGCCCTGATCTGGGGCATGACCGCCAACCGCGCCGAGACTCCGACCGACCCGCAGTCGATGAAGGTCGCCGCCGCCGAGAGCCCCGCGCCCCGGACGACGCCGCTGGCTCCGGAGGCCACGCCGGCCCCGATCCCGCAACCGACCGAGCTGGCCGCCAACGAGACCGCTCCGACCCCGGCTCCGGTCGCCCGTTCGACCGCGCCGCGCGCCGCCGCCCCGGCCCGTCCGGCCGCCCGCCGCGCCGCTCCGGTCCGTGAGAGCGCCCCGGCCGCGGAAAGCGCCTCGGCCGATGTCAGCGCCACCGTCCCGGCCGCGCCGACCGTGAGCGCCGCCCCGGCTCCTGCGGTCTCCGAACCGGCCCCGCTGGTCGTCCCGCCGCCGGCCGCCCCGGCCCCGGCTCCGGCTCCGGCGGCCGCCGAGCCGACCTCGCCGATGTAATCCCTCGGGATCCCACACCCCGAAACGAAGAAGGGCGGCTCCACCGGAGCCGCCCTTTTACTTTACCACCACTTCTCGGCCTTGGCCGTGAAGCCGGCGGCCTTCTCGACCGCGCCGGCGACCGAGAACACCGTGGCCTCGTCCAAGGGCTTGCCGATGATCTGCAGGCCCAGCGGCAGCCCGTTGGCGTCCAGGCCCGCGGGAAGCGACAGGCCCGGCAGGCCCGCCAGGTTGGTCGTCACCGTGAAGACGTCGTTCAGGTACATGGCGATGGGGTCGCTCGAGTTCTCGCCCAGGCCGAACGCCGCCGAGGGCGCGGTCGGGGTCAGGATCGCATCGCACTTGGTCCAGGCGTTGTCGAAGTCCTCGGCGATGCGGCGACGCACCTTCAGGGCCTTCAGATAGTAGGCGTCGTAATAACCGGCGCTCAGCACGTAGGTGCCGATCAGGATGCGGCGCTTGACCTCGTCGCCGAAGCCCGCAGCGCGGGTCTTCTCGTAGATCTCGGTCAGGTTGGCGCCGTCCTCGCGCAGGCCGTAGCGCATGCCGTCGTAGCGGGCCAGGTTCGACGACGCCTCGGCCGGGGCCACGATGTAGTAGGCCGGCAGGGCGTACTTGGTATGCGGCAGGCTGATGTCGACGATCTCGCAGCCGGCCTCCTTCAGCCAGGCGATGCCGTCCTGCCAGAGCTTCTCGATCTCGGCCGGCATGTTGTCGACGCGGTATTCCTTCGGAATGCCGATCTTCAGGCCCTTCACCGACTTGCCGACGAACTGGGTGAAGTCCGGCACGGGGATGTCGAGGCTGGTCGAGTCCTTGGGGTCATGGCCCGACATCGAGGTCAGCAGCAGGGCCGCGTCCTCGACGGTCTTGGCGATCGGGCCGGCCTGGTCCAGCGAGCTGGCGAAGGCGACGACGCCCCAGCGCGAGCAGCGGCCATAGGTCGGCTTGATGCCGACGGTGCCGGTGAAGGCGGCCGGCTGGCGGATCGAGCCGCCGGTGTCGGTGGCCGTGGCGCCCAGGCACAGGTCGGCGGCGACGGCGGCGGCGCTGCCGCCCGACGAACCGCCGGGGGTCAGGGCCTTGTTCGAACCGGCCGAACGCCAGGGGTTGGTCACCGGGCCGAAATAGCTGGTCTCGTTCGACGAACCCATGGCGAACTGGTCGAGATTCAGCTTGCCCAGCATCACCGCGCCGTCGCGCCACAGCTGGCTGGTGACGGTCGACTCGTAGGTCGGCACGAAGGTCTCGAGGATCTTCGAACAGGCCGTGGTGCGCACGCCCTCGGTGCAGAACAGGTCCTTGACCCCGAGAGGGGCGCCTTCCAGCGGGCCGGCCTCACCCAGCGCCCGGCGGGCGTCGGACTTGGCGGCCATGTCCAGGGCCTTTTCCGGGGTTTCCAGGATATAGGCGTTCAGCCCGCGCGCGGCCTCGACGGCCTCGATGTGGGCTTGCGTCAGCTCGACCGAGGTGAACTCGCGCTTGGCCAAGCCGTCGAGGGCGCTGGCCAGGGTCAGCTTGGTCAGACCCTTCGTGTTTTGGGCGCTCATTATTCGACCACCTTCGGCACGACGAAGAAGTTGTTCACGGACTTGGGCGCGTTGCTGGTCACACGGGCGGGATCGCCGCCCATGGTGACGACGTCCTCGCGCAGCGGCAGGCCGGCCGCCACGACGCTGGTCAGCGGCTCGCAGCCGTCGGTGTCGACCTCGGCCAGTTGCTCGATCCAGGTCATGATGCCGTTGAGCTCCTGGGCCAGGGCCTCGATGCGCTCTTCGGGTTCGGCGATGCGGGCGAGCCGGGCGACCTTCCGCACCGTGGCGGCGTCAATGGCCATGGGGATCTCCTGAAATTCGAACGCGTCGGTTACTAGGCCGAAGGCGAGGTTTCAAGCGGCGCGGCGCCTGATAAAGAGAGCCATGCCCGTTCTCGACATCGAAGACTTCGCCGCCGCCCTGCCCCAGTACGCCCCGATCGTGGGCCTGGACCCCGGCGAGAAGACCATCGGCGTGGCCGTCTCCGACGTCACCCGCACCGTCGCCAGCCCCCTGGCCCTGATCGAAAAGACCAAGTTCACCAAGGACGCCGAAGCGCTGTTCAAGCTGATGGACAGCCGAGGCGCCATCGGCCTCGTGGTCGGCCTGCCAATGAACATGGACGGCACCGAAGGTGTCCGCTGCCAGTCCAACCGGGCGCTGGCGCGAAACCTGCTGCGCCTCAAGCCCGACCTGCCCATCACCTTCTGGGACGAGCGCCTGTCGACGGCGGCGGTGACGCGGGTGCTGATCGACGAGCATGATATCACTCGCAAGCGTCGGGACGAGGTCGTGGACAAGATGGCGGCGGGGTGGATCCTGCAGGGCGCGCTGGAGCGGCTGCGGGGGCTGTAAGCCCCCGAGGGGGGACGTGTTTCATCGACCTCGCGCCTCGAGGCTGCGAGTTGATGGAAAGGGACGCGGAGCGCCGGACGACGTCCGGAGAGTTGAAGAATAAGTACCGTTTCGACGAAGCCAGGACGCTCCGCGCGACCGTTATCCGCCAGCGTCCCGGCAGGTGGCCCTGTTCAGGCCTTACCGGGACCCGGGCTCCTCCGTTTCCGGAAGCGCCCGACGGTCGAAGAGGACGGGCTTACAGCCAGACACGCCCTTCAGCCTCCAACCACGCCGACGGCGGGCGGGCCTGGCAGCGAACCAGGTCCCCGGACCGTCCGAGTATCCCCCTCGGACCTCTTCCCGCTCGATCACCCCCCGCCGCCGCAACGGTCGCTGGCCATGCGCCCTTTCCTCGCGACGAGGTAGGTAGACTGTACGGCAGGTTTTGAGGCCGGGGATGCAGAGCGGTGAACGCTCATCCAATCCCCATCAACACCGCTCGTCATCCCGGGCGGCGAAGCCGACCCGGGACCCAAGGACCGGCGCGATGCGGTCGCCCCTGGGTCCCGGCTCTCCGCTGCGCTGCGGCCGGGATGACGAGGTGTTTTGCGGTTGAAAGTGTAACCTCTCACCCTCCCATGCCTACGGCGCGGGCCCTCCCTTTCTCCATAAGAGAGGGATTTCAATCCCCGTCCTCCACAGGGCGTTCACCCACCCCGCCTTCCCTTCCCTCCCAAACCCGCCTATGACGCGGGCTCATGACGGCTTCAGCCCATGACCCTGCCCGCGCGGCCATCGATGCGATCCGCGCCCGCGTCTTCGAATTCCCCAAGCGCCATTTCCTGTCCGCCGGCGACCTGAACGCGCTCCAGGCCACGGACCTGCTGGACCTGGCCGACGCCTTCGTCGCCTTCAACCGGCAGACGTCCAAGAGCCTGGACCTGCTGCACGGCCGGACGCTGATGAACCTGTTCTTCGAGAACAGCACCCGGACCCAGAGCTCGTTCGAACTGGCCGGCAAGCGGCTGGGCGCCGACGTTGTCAACATGAACCCCAAGACCTCGTCGGTCGCCAAGGGCGAGACCCTGATCGACACGGCGGTGACCCTGAACGCCATGCGGCCCGACCTGCTGGTCGTGCGCCACGCCTCGTCGGGCGCGGCGTCCCTGCTCAGCCAGAAGGTCAGCGGCCACGTGGTCAACGCCGGCGATGGCCAGCATGAGCACCCCACCCAGGCCCTGCTGGACGCCCTCTCGATCCGCCGCGCCTTCGGCCGCGTCTCGGGCCTGACCGTGGCGATCTGCGGCGACGTGCTGCACAGCCGGGTGGCCCGCTCGAACGTCGCCCTGCTGCACACCCTGGGCGCCAGCGTGCGCCTGGTCGGTCCGCCCACCCTGATGCCGGCCCAGGCCGAGCGCTGGGGCGTCACCGTCCACCACGACATGAAGTCGGGCCTGGCCGGCGCCGACGTCGTGATGATGCTGCGCTTGCAGCTGGAGCGGATGCAGGGCGCCTTCGTGCCCTCGACCCGCGAATACTTCCGCTTCTACGGCCTTGATCGGGAAAAGCTTTCCCGCGCCGCGCCGGGGGCCAAGGTCATGCACCCCGGCCCCATGAACCGAGGCGTCGAGATCGACAGCGACGTCGCCGACGATCCGGCCGTCAGCCTGATCCAGGACCAGGTCGAGATGGGTGTCGCCGCCCGGATGGCGGTGCTGACCAGCCTGGCGGCGCGTATCGAAAAGGCCGCCCAATGAGCAAGTCGCCCACCTCCCAGCCGCTGGCCTTCGTCAACGCCCGCCTGGTCGATCCGGAGAGCGGCTATGATGGCCCCGGCGGCGTCATCGTCTCCGAAGGCGTCATCGCCGACGTGGCCAAGGGCCGCGAATTCGGCAAGCTGTCCAAAGCCGTGCGCGTCGTCGACTGCGGCGGCGCCCTGCTCGCGCCCGGCCTGATCGACCTGCGCGTGCGCACCGGCGAGCCTGGAGCCGAGACCAAGGAAACCCTCGCCTCGGCCGCCAAGGCCGCCGCGGCCGGCGGCGTCACCTCGTTCGTGGTCCAGCCCGACACGGCTCCGGCCATCGATGATCCCTCAATGGTCGACTTCATCCTGCGCCGGGCGCGGGACATCGACAGCGCCCGCATCCTGGTGGCCGGCGCGGCGACCAAGGGCATCCAAGGCGAGCAGATGGCCGAGATCGGCCTGATGCGCGAGGCCGGCTGCGTCTATGTCACCGACGCGGGCAAGCCGATCGTCGACAGCAAGGTCATGCAGCGCGTCCTGACCTATGCGAAGGGCTTCGACGCCCTCCTGGCCCATCGTCCGATGGACCCCTGGCTGGCCAGGGGCGGCGCGGCCACCGGCGGCGAGTTCGCCGGCCGCATGGGCCTGCCGTCGATCTCGCCGATGGCCGAGCGGATCATGCTGGAACGCGACGTCGCCCTGCTGGAAGCCGTCGGCGGCAAGCTGCTGGTCGACCAGATCACCTCGGCCCAGGCGTTGGAAACGCTTGAGCGCGCCAAGAAAAAGGGCCTGCGGATCAGCGCCTCGGTGTCGATCAACCACCTGTCCTTCAACGAGCTGGACATCGGCGACTACCGCACCTTCGCCAAGCTGAACCCGCCGTTGCGCGGCGAGGACGACCGTCAGGCGCTGATCGAGGCCCTGGCGAACGGTCTGATCGACATCGTCGTGTCCTCGCACAGCCCCGCGCCCGCCGAGGACAAGCGCCTGCCGTTCGACGAGGCGACGCCTGGGGCCGTGGGCCTGGAGACCCTTCTGCCGGCTCTGCTCAGCCTGTATCACGACGAGCGCATCGCCCTGGCAGACCTAATCCGCGCCGTGACCCTGGCCCCGGCCGAGCTCTTGGGCCTGCGCGGCGGTCGCATCGCGCCGGGGGCGCCGGCCGATCTGGTGCTGTGCGACATCGACGCCCCGATCATCGTCGACGCCGCCCGCCTGCTGTCCAAGTCCAAGAACTCGCCGTTCGACGGACGCCGCCTGCAGGGCCAGGTGCTGATGACGGTGGTCGACGGGCGCGTGGTGCATCGGGCGGAGGGGTGAGCCGGCGCACGACCTCGGATATCGCCGGTCTCCCATTGTAAAAGGCGGGCGCCTTCAGCACACTTTCCCTGGAGCTTTCTCGGGGATTGCCAGATGACCGCGATTGAAGCCGGCCGCCAGCCCACGGCGACCGTGGGCCGCCGTTTCTACCTGATCCTGTCGCTGCTGATGGCGGCGGTGTTCGTCGGCGGCTTCGGCCAGACGGTGCCGGACGACTTCACCCACAAGCCTGGCCTGCCGCTGCTGCTGCATGTGCACGGGGCGGTGTTCACCTGCTGGGTGCTGGTCTTCGTGGCCCAGCCGGCCTTCATCGCGCGAGGCTCGATCAAGCTGCACCGGCAGGTGGGCATGGCCGGCGCCTGGCTGGCGGGGATGATGGTCATCATGGGCGTGGCCGCGACGGTCTTCGCCATCCGCTACAAGTTCATCCCGTCGTTCTTCCCGCCGACCATCTTCCTGGTCCTGAACCTGCTGGGCATCCTGACCTTCGGCGGGCTCGTCGCCGGCGGGATCGCCCTGCGGCGCAACGCCGAGTGGCACAAGCGGCTGATGCTGTGCGCGACCATCTCGATCCTGGGACCGGGCCTGGGCCGCCTGCTGCCGATGGACTCGTTCGGCGCCGCCGCGCCATTGGTCATGTTCGCGGCCATCCTGCTGTTCGCCGTCGCGGGACCGATCGCCGACCTGGTCGTCCGCAAGCGCGTCCATCCGGCCTACGGCTGGGGCGTGGCGGCGATCGCGCTCAGCAACCTGCTGGTCGCGCCGCTGGCCTTCACCCCGCCGGCCGACATGCTGCTGAAGCTGCTGCAGAGCCACTAGCGGGCGTTTTGCCCCGCTCCCGAGTCTGCACTACACCTAGGGCTCACAACTTTCGCTTGCGCAGCGGTTGAATTCGCGCGCAACTCGCCTTAGGGTCGAACCGTGCAAGATCTCGCCACCGCCACCTATCTGACGCTCGCGATCACCATCGTCGGCGGCTACCTGCTGGGCTCGATCCCCTTCGGGCTGATCGCCACGCGCCTGGGCGGCGCCGGCGACATCCGCCAGATCGGCTCGGGCAATATCGGCGCGACCAACGTGCTGCGCTCGGGCCGCAAGGACCTGGCGGCCATCACCCTGCTGGGCGACGCCGGCAAGGGCGCCGTCGCCGTGCTGCTCGCCCGCTGGCTGACCCACGACACGGCCGCCATCGTCGCCCTGGCCGGCGGCGCGGCGTTCCTGGGCCACCTGTTCCCGGTCTGGCTGAAGTTCAAGGGCGGCAAGGGCGTGGCCACCTTCTACGGCGTGCTGCTGTCGGCCTGCTGGCCCGTCGGCATCGCCGCCGGCGCCACCTGGCTGGCCATGGCCTTCCTGTTCCGCATCAGCTCGCTGGCCGCCCTGACGGCCGCCGTCCTGGCCGCGCCGTTCGCCCTGGCCTTCGACCAGCCATATCCCATGGTGGCCCTGGGCCTCTTCATGGCGGTGCTGATCTTCATCCGCCACCACGAGAACATCGCTCGCCTGCTCAAGGGCCAGGAGCCCAAGATCGGCAAGAAGAAGACCGCGGAGGAAACTCCTCCCGTCGCCGACGCCCCGTGACCATGGGCGTTTCGTGAACTTGGGCCGGCTCTCGGACATCCAGCGCTTCGCCTGGCTGCGCCTGGCGCGCACCGAGACCGTCGGCCCCGTCGCCTTCGACCATCTGATCGCCCGCTACGGCACGCCCGAGCGGGCGCTATCGGCCCTCCCCGACCTCTCCCGACGCGGCGGCCGCGCCGTCCCGCTGTCCCTGCCGCCGCGCGAGGCGATCGAGCAGGAGCTTGAGGCCGGCGCCAGGCTGGGCGCGCGCCTCCTCTGTGGCTGCGAGCCCGACTTCCCGCCGCGCCTGGCGGCCCTGGACCCGCCGCCGCCCGTGCTGTGGGCGCTGGGCCGGGCCGAACTGCTCTCCGAACCCAGCCTGGCCATCGTCGGGGCCCGCATCGCCTCGGCCGCGGGTCAACGCTTCGCCCGCCAGCTGGCTACCGACCTGGGGACCGCCGGCTATGTGGTGGTCTCGGGGCTGGCGCGCGGCATCGACGGCGCGGCGCATGAGGGCTCGCTCTCCACGGGCACGGTCGCCGTGCTGGGCGGCGGGGTCGGCGACATCTATCCGCCCGAGCACGACCGGCTGCACGCGCGCCTAGCCGCCGAGGGCTGTGTCGTCTCCGAGAGCGCCCCCGACCGCCGCGCCCAGGCCAAGGACTTCCCGCGTCGCAACCGCATCATCTCGGGCCTGTCCCTGGGCGTCGTCGTAGTCGAGGCCGAATTGAAGTCCGGCTCGCTGATCACCGCGCGCCTGGCCGCCGAGCAGGGCCGCGACGTCTTCGCCGTGCCCGGTTCGCCGCTGGACCCGCGCTCGAAGGGCACGAACGACCTGATCCGCCAGGGCGCGATCCTGTGCGAAGGCGCCGAGGACGTGCTGCGCTCGCTGTCGGGCCAGGTCCATCTGCGCGAGCGCGATCGCGGCTACGAACCGCTGCCCGACGCCGACCTCGACCACGACGCCCTGCGCGAACGCGTCGCCGGCCTGCTCTCGCCCACGCCGGTCTCGCGCAACGACCTCGTCCGGGCGGCGGCGGCGCCCGCCTCGGCGGTCATGGCCGCCCTGGCCGAGCTCAGCCTCGCCGGCCGCGCTGAGCTGCTGGACGGCGGGATGGTGGCGGGCGCCTAGCCCCCGCTCCGGCGCGCGCCCTTGGCGAACAGCAGATCGGACCACTGCCAGTGGCCGCCGCCCAGGGCGAAGCGAGGCGCGCCGGGGCCGTCGTTCAGGGAGATCAGGACGAGACCTCGCATCGGCTCGGCGCGGCAGGCGGCCGGGGCGAAGGCGACCTCCATCATGATCATCTCACGCAGGCCGGCCAAGCCGTCGCCCTCCTCGCCCGAGGTGCGCTGCCAGTCGCCGCTCCAGACCAGGGGCGCGCGGCCGGCGTTCACGGTGGCGCCGTGGGCCCGCATTAGCGAGGCCCGGGCGCGCGGATTCTTGCGTAGCCCCTCCTGCAGCAGCCGGACCATGTCGCAGCCCGCGCCCCCGCCGCCGCCGCCCGCCCCCGAGCCCGCCGTCGCCGCGCCCATCAGCTCGGACTCGCCCAGGCCCATGACCGGACTGGGCCCTGGGTCACGGCTGGCCGTCAGGGTCGGGACGTTCTTGGGGGGCGGAACCTTCGAGACGCGCAGCGGCGAGCGCGGCGCGGCCTTGGGAGCGGCCTTGGGCTTCTCGGGCGACGGCGGATTCTTCGGGGCCTTCACCGGCGACTTGGGGGCCTCGTGCGGCGCGGGCGGCGGCGGAGGGGGTGGCGGCGGAGGCGGTGGCGGCGGGGGATCGACCAGCGAGACCATCACCGACGGAGGCTCGGGCGCCGGCGGCGTCACGTGGGCGGCCAGCAGCACCGCCACGGCGCCGACATGGGCGGCCACGCTCACGACCAAGGCCAGGCTCTTCCCGCCGCGTCGTCTCCAGTGCGCCATCAGTCCGCCGTGTCACAGGCCGAAGCGCCGGCCCAGGACGCGACTCGACCATGGCCCCGCGTCAGGAACGTGGCGATTGGTGAAGCTTGGAGCTCCCTCTCTCTATGAGAGAGGGCCTAAAACCGCCCTAGACGCTGAGATCGACCAGCAGGCCGGTGCCGGCGGCCGGCGCGGCGCGCACGGCTTGCTTCAGTCGATCGGCGATTTCCGCGCGGTCGGCGTTGGAGGTCACGGCCTTGATCGGTTGGATCGGCGAGACATAGGCCTCGGTGGCGATCCGGTTGACGGTGAGGTCCATCGGCTTTCAGTCACAAAACGACGCCCTGAAGCTGTCACAACGGTCTTAACAAGGGGCTAAGCGCGGCCGTTTCGCCGGGCCTGCGTTGACAGACCCCTAGTGAAGCCCCCACTTTCCCGGCGCTCGCCTCCGGGGCGATCCGCTTTCCTAAAGCCCAGAGTCAGAATGAACGTCGTCGTCGTCGAGAGCCCGGCCAAGGCCAAGACCATCAACAAGTACCTCGGGTCCGACTACACGGTTCTCGCCTCGTACGGCCATATCCGCGACCTGCCGTCCAAGGACGGCTCGGTCGAGCCCGACAACGACTTCGCCATGAGCTGGGAAGTCGACGCCAAGGCCTCCAAGCGCGTCAGCGACATCGTCGACGCCATGAAGAAGGCCGATCGCCTGATTCTGGCCACCGACCCGGATCGCGAAGGGGAAGCGATCAGCTGGCACGTGCTGGAAGTGCTGAACAAGAAGAAGGCGCTGAAGGACAAGGCGGTCCAGCGCGTCACCTTCAACGCCATCACCAAGACGTCCGTGCTGGAGGCCATGGCCAATCCGCGCGACGTCGACATGGAGCTGGTCGAGGCCTATCTGGCCCGCCGCGCCCTCGACTATCTGGTCGGCTTCACCCTGTCTCCGGTGCTGTGGCGCAAGCTACCCGGTTCGCGCTCGGCCGGCCGCGTGCAGTCGGTCTGCCTGCGCCTGATCGTCGACCGCGAGATCGAGATCGAGCGCTTCAAGACCCAGGAATACTGGACCGTCGACGCCGACGTCTCGGCCGGCGCCGATCCGTTCCTGGCGCGTCTGGTCAAGCACGAGGGCAAGAAGCTCACCAAGTTCGACCTCTCCAACGAGGCCTCGGCCCTGGCCGCCAAGGCCGCGGTCGGCGCGGCCGTGTTCAAGGTCGCCGCCGTCGAGAAGAAGCCCGGCAAGCGCTCGCCTGCCCCGCCCTTCACCACCTCGACCCTGCAGCAGGAAGCCGCCCGCAAGCTGGGCTTCTCGGCCCAGCGCACCATGCAGGCCGCCCAGAAGCTGTACGAAGGCATCGACATCGGCGGCGAGACCGTGGGTCTGATCACCTACATGCGGACCGACGGCGTGTCGGTCGAGCCCGAAGGCATCGCCGAGGCGCGCAGCGTGATCGGCAACGTCTATGGCGCAAACTACGTCCCCGAGACGCCGCGCTACTACAAGGCCAAGGCCAAGAACGCCCAGGAGGCCCACGAAGCCATCCGGCCGACCAGCCTGAACCGCAACCCGGGCTCGCTGCGCCTGGAGGGGGACCTCGGCCGCCTGTACGAACTGATCTGGAAGCGGATGATCGCCTCCCAGATGGAAAGCGCCCGCATCGAGCGCACGACCGTCGACCTGGAAAGCGCCGACGGCAAGACCGGCCTGCGCGCCACCGGCCAGGTCGTGCTCTTCCCCGGCTATCTGGCCGTCTATGAGGAAGGCCGCGACGACGAGGAAGGCGAGGACAGCGCCCGCTTGCCGGTGATCGAGGAAGGCGCCAGCGCCAAGGTCATCGAGGCCCGCGCCGACCAGCACTTCACCGAACCGCCGCCGCGCTATTCGGAAGCCAGCCTGGTCAAGAAGATGGAAGAGCTGGGGATTGGCCGTCCGTCGACCTACGCCTCGGTCCTGACCGTGCTGCGCGACCGCGAATACGTGAAGATGGAGAAGCAGCGCTTCGTCCCCGAGGACAAGGGCCGGCTGGTCACCGCCTTCCTGGAGCAGTTCTTCAAGCGCTACGTCGAGTACGACTTCACTGCCTCGCTGGAGGAAAAGCTCGACCTCGTCTCTGACGGCCAGCTGGACTGGAAGGAATTCCTCCGCGAATTCTGGAAGGACTTCCACGCCGCCGTCGGCGAGATCGCCGAGCTGCGCACCACCAATGTCCTGGACGCCCTGAACGAGGCCCTGGGCCCGCACATCTTCCCGGACAAGGGCGATGGTTCGGACCCGCGCCTGTGCCCCACCTGCCATAGCGGCCAGCTGTCCTTGAAGACCGGCAAGTTCGGGGCCTTCATCGGCTGCTCGAACTATCCGGAATGCCGCTACACCCGCCAACTGGGCGTGTCGGAAGGCGACGGCGAGGCCGAGAGCGCCGACAAGCAGCTGGGCGTCAATCCCGCCACCGGCTTGGCCGTATGGCTGAAGAACGGGCGCTTCGGCCATTATGTCGAGGAGCTGGCCGCCGAGGGCAGCGGCGACAAGCCCAAGCGCTCGTCCCTGCCCAAGGGCTGGATCGCCTCGGCCATGGACCTGGAGAAGGCCCTGCGCCTGCTCTCGCTGCCGCGTGAAGTCGGCAAGCACCCGGACGACGGCAAGGTCATCACGGCGGGCCTGGGACGCTTCGGGCCGTTCGTCCTGCATGACGGCACCTATGCCAATCTGGAGAACGCCGACGAGGTGTTCGACGTCGGCCTGAACCGCGCTGTCGCCATCCTGGCCGACAAGCGCGCCGGCGGCGGACGTCCGCAACGCGCGGCGGCCGCGGCCCTGGCGGAACTCGGCAATCACCCCGAGGACGGCAAGCCGGTGCGCGTGTTGTCGGGCCGCTTCGGCCCCTACATCAAGCACGGCGACACCAACGCCAACGTGCCCAAGGGCAAGGACCCGGCCTCCATCACCATGGAAGAGGCCGTGGCGCTGATCGCCGAACGCGCGGCCAAGGGCGGCGGCAAGAAGCCGGCCAAGAAGGCGGCGGCTCCGAAGAAGGCCGCGGCCAAGGCCGAAGGCGACGCTCCGGCCAAGAAGACGGCGGCCAAGAAGCCCGCCGCGAAGAAGCCGGCCGCCAAAAAGGCCGCGCCGAAGTCGAAGGTCGCCGAGACGACCGACGACGGCGCCGCGCCGTGGGACGACAAGGCCTAGAGTGCGCGGAACCGCGCTCTAAACTGAACGGGCCAGGCCGCCTATCCACGCCCTAGGGAGGGGAGTACAGTTCGATCATGACGACGCTGGAACGTCCTCTGCCCCTGCATGTCGTGGTGTCCGCGCTGATCCTGTGCTGCGTGGGCGGCTTCGCCATGGGCCTGACCAATGCCATGAAGATCGATCGCGGCGGCTCCGAGATCTCCAAGCAGCCGCTGGCCGAGGTCTCGGGCGTGCCAGTCAAGGACGCCGCCCCCGCCCTCGCCTACGAACCGCCGCCGGTCGAGGCCCCCAAGCCCAAGGCCGTCGAGGTCCAGACCGTCGAGCAGGAAGCCCCTCCGGTGATCGAGGCCCCTCCGGCTGCCGCTCCGGCCCCGGCCCCTGCAGAAACCGCGCCCAAGCCGGCCGACCCGCCGCCGCCCCGGTCGATCGAGGACCTGTACTAGGTCCAAGCATACAGTCTCAACACACCGTCATCCCGCGCGGGATGACGCGCATTTATGGAAGGGAGCAAAGAGCTCCCCCTCCCCGCGTTTCCCATCGCCCCACGAACGCGTTACAGCAGGGCATGGCCAAACTTCGCCCGCCCAAGACGTTCAAACCCCAATCCTCCAAGAAGGAGAGGCCCGCCGCCGGTCTGCCCGACAAGGAGACGCTGCTGGCGTTCCTGCGCGACGCCGGCGAGACCGGGAAGGCCGACATCGCCCGTCACTTCGGCCTCAAGGGCGCCGATCGCCGGGCCTTGCGCGAGATGATCCGCGAGCTGGAGGCCCAGGGGGCCCTGGCCAAGCGCGGCCGCAAGGGCTTCGCCGAGGCCGGCTCCCTGCCCCCGGTCGGGGTGGCCGACGTGGTCGAGCGCGACGCCGACGGTGATCTCTATGTGAAGCTGACCAAGTCGGATGACGATGTGCCGAACGTGCGTCTCGCGCCCAGCAAGGGCGAGACCGGTCCCGCGCCCGGCCTGGGCGACCGGCTGCTGGTGCGCTTCGAGAAGCTGGAGAACGGCGAGACCGAGGCCCGACTGATCAAGCGCCTGGGCCAGAGCGCCCACAAGATCCTGGGCGTGGTGCGCAAGCATCGCAAGGAGATCCGCGTCGAGCCCGTGGATCGCAAGTCCAAGGACAATCTCGTTCTCGACCCCAGCGTCGCCCATGACCTGAAGGACGGCGACCTGGTCGTCGCCCAGGTCGGCACGCACGGCGGTCGCTACGGTCCCAAGCCCGGCAAGGTGCTGGAGGTCGTGGGGACCGAGAACGACCCGCGCGCCGCCTCGCTGATCGCCATCCACAGCCACGGCATCCCGACCGGCTTCTCCGAGGAAGCCGAGCGCGAGGCCAAGGCCGCCGTCGAGCCGACCCTGGCCGGCCGCGAGGACCTGCGGCAACTGCCGTTCGTGACCATCGACCCGGTGGACGCCCGCGACCACGACGACGCCGTCTACGCCCATCCCGACGAGGACGAGACCAACAAGGGCGGCTGGGTGGTCTGGGTGGCCATCGCCGACGTCGCCGCCTACGTCCGCCCCGGCTCGGCCCTGGACCGCGACGCCCGCGAGAAGGGCAACAGCGTCTACTTCCCCGACCGGGTGGAGCCGATGCTGCCCGAGACCCTGTCCAACGGCCTCTGCTCTCTGCGTGAGAGCGAGAACCGCGCCACACTGGCGGTGCGGATGGTGTTCGACAAGTCGGGCCGCAAGAAGGGCCACAAGTTCGTGCGCGGCCTGATGCGCTCGGCCGCCAAGCTCAGCTACGAGCAAGCGCAGAACGCTATCGACGGCCAGCCCGACGACAAGGCCGGCCCGCTGCTGGAGCCGATCCTGCAACCGCTGTGGGAAGCGTACCGGACGATGAAGATCGGCCGCGACGCCCGCTCGCCCCTGGCCATCGAAAGCGACGAGCGCCGGATCATCATCCGCGACGGCGAGATCGCCTCGATCACCAAGCGCGCCAGCCTGGAAGCTCACAAGCTGATCGAGGAGATGATGGTGCAGGCCAATGTCTGCGCCGCCGAGAGCCTGGAGGCCAAGCGCTCGCCCCTGATCTACCGGGTGCACGACACGCCCAGCCTGGAGAAGGTGCAGAACCTCGCCGACTTCCTGCAGACCCTGGAGATCCGCTGGAACAAGGGCGAGGCCCCGCAGACCTCGCGGTTCAACAAGCTGCTTGAAGAGACCCGCGAGAGCCCGAACGCGGCGATCATCAACGAGGTCGTCCTGCGCACCCAGATGCAGGCCCACTACAGCGCCGACAACATCGGCCACTTCGGCCTGAACCTGGCCAAGTACGCCCATTTCACCAGCCCGATCCGCCGCTATGCCGACCTGATCGTGCACCGGGGCCTGATCCGAGCCCTGGGGCTGGGCGACGATGGGCTCACCGACCAGGACATCGCCCAGATCAAGGACACGGCCGAGGTCATCACCCACGCCGAGCGCCGGGCCATGGCCGCCGAGCGCGACGCCACCGACCGCTACATCGCCGCCTTCCTGGCCGACCGAGTGGGGGCGACCTTCGAGGGCCGGATCACCGGCGTCACGCGCTTTGGCCTGTTCATCAAGCTGGCCGATACTGGGGCCGACGGCCTGGTGCCGGTTTCGACCCTGGGCGCGGAGTTCTTCATCCACGACGACAAGATGCACGCCCTGGTCGGCGAGCGGACCGGCAAGCGCTGGCCGCTGGGCCTGGGCGTCGAGGTCAAGCTGGTCGAGGCCACGCCGGTGACCGGCGGCCTGCTGTTCGAGATGCTGAGCGACCCGCTGCCGCCGGATCCCAAGATGCCGCGTCCCAGGCTCGGCGCGCGCCGCCAGGCGGCCGTGAAGCCGCGCGGCGGGCTGCCCAAGGGCGTGCGGCGCGGGAAGCGGCGCTAGTTCGTGCGGATGGCCGCCTCGAGCTTGTCTGCCATCATCGTCTGATCCGCCACCGACGGGTGCCAGTGGCACGCGCCGCCGTCCATGTTGGTGATCCGCACCGCCGTCGCGCCAGCGCGCTGGGCGACCTCGGCGACGTCGTCGGCGAAGGTGTCGCCGGCGATCAGGAAGAAGCGCGCCCCCGGACGGCTGGCCTTCAGCCCCTGGATGAAGCTCACATAGCTGGCGCGGTAGTCCTTGTGCAGCGCCGCCAGGTCCGCCCAGGCCTCGCCGGGGTTCAGGGGCGTGGAGAAGTCGTTGGTGCCAAGGCCGATGACCACGGTGTCGGGCTGCCACGGATCGCCAGCCGCCACGCGCGGCTCGGCTTGGCCCGGGATCACGCGCGGGAACAGCACCGGCAGCGGCTCCCCCGCCGCCACGCCGTTGTAGTTGCGCACGACGCCCCGGCCCGAGAAGGCCTCGATGCGGTAGTCGGCGTCCAGCCGCCCGGCCAGGATCGGTCCGAAGGCCAGGCTGGTGTCGGTCAGGTCATGGACCTGCGCTTGCGTGCAGTCGCGGCTGGCCGAGCGGACGCCGTAGCCGACCGTATGGGAGTCGCCGATGAACTCGATGCGGCGCGCCCGGGCCGACGCCGGCAGCGCCTTGCCTTCGGGGCCGACGAAGAAGCCCTCGAACCGCGCCGAGCCGGTCTGGCTCTCGGTCAGCTTGTCCAGCCGCACGGTGTGCTGGCCGGGACCGAGGCGGTCGAGCTTCAGCCGGGTCTCGCCGGATTTGGTCAGCTCGGCCTTGCGGACGCCGTCGACGCTGACGGCCAGATGTTCGGCCCTGGTGTCGACCACAACCTCTATCGAGGGCCCGATGAATCGTCCCTCGAAATAGACCCCCGGCCAGCCGAAGTCGTACGCCCCCTCCGGCGCAGGCGCGACGCGGCCGCCGATGTTCAGGGGCAAGGCGGTCTGGGCCCAGGCGGGCGTGGAGACGGCGAGAGCGGCGGCGAGGAGCAGAGAGCGCATGCCCTTCTTCTCAAGCGGGATGCGAGTCTCGTCAAACCCCGCTAAGCAACGGCCATGCGCGCCGAGATCGAACCCTTCCACGCCATCGCCATCAGCCGCCTGGCTCACCAGCTGAAGCTGGAAGGCGCGTCGGTCATCCACATGGAGTTCGGCCAGCCCTCGACCGGCGCGCCCAGCAAGGCCCTGGCGAAAGCCCATGAAATCCTCGACGCCGAGGCCATGGGCTATTGGGAGAGCCCCGCCCTGCGCGCCCGCATCGCCGAGCGCTACCAGACGCTCTACGGCGTCACGGTCGAGCCCGAGCGGATCATCCTGACCTGCGGGGCCTCGCCGGCCCTGGTGCTGGCGCTGTCCAGCGTGTTCACGCCCGGCGACCGCATCGCCCTGGCCCGTCCCGGCTATGTCGCCTACCGCAACAGCCTGAAGGCCCTGCACCTGGAGCCGGTGGAGATCGCCTGCGGGCCGGAGGATCGTTTCCAGCTGACGGCCAGGCATCTGGCCGAGCTGGAGCCCGCCCCGGCCGGCGTCATCGTCGCCAGCCCGGCCAATCCGACCGGGACCATCATCGCGCCCGAGGAACTGGCGGCCATCGCCAAGGTCTGCCGCGAGCGCGGGATCCGCATCATCAGCGACGAGATCTATCACGGCCTCAGCTACACCGGCCGCACGCCCTCGATGCTGGAGTTCGCACCCGACGCCCTGATCGTCAACAGCTTCAGCAAGTACTTCAGCATGGCCGGCTGGCGGCTGGGCTGGCTGCTGACGCCCAAGGGCGAGGACCTGGAGCGGGCCCGGGCCTATGTCGGCAACCTGTTCCTGACCGCGCCCTCGCTGTCCCAGCACGCTGGCCTGGCGGCCATGGACTGCATCGACGAGTTGGAAGGCCATATCGACGTCTATCGCGCCAACCGCCAGCTGATGCTGGACGCCCTACCGGCGCTGGGCCTGCGCAGGATCGCCCCGCCGGACGGCGCCTTCTACATCTGGGCCGCCATCGGCCACCTGACCGACGACTCGCTGGGGTTCTGTCAGCAACTGCTGCGGGACACCGGCGTGGCGACCGCACCGGGCGTGGATTTTGATCCGGTCGAGGGCAAGCACTTCATCCGCTTCAGCTTCGCGGTGTCGACGGCGGAGGTGCGGGAGGCGCTGCGGCGGATCACGCCGTGGTTCGAACGGCAGGCGCAGCAGGCCCCCACCTGATCGCTTCGCGATCGTCCGCCCCCGGGAGGGGGCAGACGGGGCGCGGCATCCGTCTTCCCCCCCCCCCCGGGGGGAGGAGCGCCGCAGGCGCGGAGGGGGCCAGTAGCCCCCTACTTCCGCTCCAGATAATCCAGCGCCATGAAGACCTCGGCCTTCACGCCGGTCTCGAACACCGTCTCGTCGACGTCGAAGAACGGCGAGTGGTTGGCCGGGGCCGTGGCGGCCGGAACATCCGCCTTCCTTCCGCCCAGCTGGACGAACACCGCCGGGACCTTCTCGGCATAGAGCGAGAAGTCCTCGGCCCCGGTGACCAGGGCGGCGTTGTCGTCGACCTTGCCGGGCGAGGCCTTCTCCAGGCTGGCCTTGACCCACTTGCTCAGCGCCGGGTCGTTGTAGGTCACCGGATAGGGCTGGCTGAACACCGCCTCGGCCTTGGCGCCGTAGCGGTCGCCGATGCTGGCGACGGCCTTCTGGACCTTGGCGACCAGGTCCTCGTGGCGGGCGGTGGAGAAGGTCCGCATGGTCCCCTCCATCTTCAGGTCCTCGGGGATGATGTTCTGGCGCATGCCCATGTTGATCACCGCGATGGTCACCACCGAGGGCGAGGCGCCGACATCGACCTGGCGGGCGGCGATCTGGTTCATGGCCTGGATGATGTCGGCGGCGACGCTGGCCATGTCGACGCCGGCCCACGGCCGCGCGCCGTGGGTCTGCTTGCCCTTCACGGTGATCGTCAGCCGGTCGGACGAGGCGTAGAAGCCCTCGGGCCGGTAGTTCAGCTGGTGGGCGTCGCCCGGGCCGATATGGACACCGAAGATCGCGTCGACCTTGGGCTTGTCCAGCGCGCCGTCGCGGATCATCAGCTTGGCGCCGCCCTCCTCGCCGGCCTGCGGGCCTTCCTCGGCGGGCTGAAAGATCAGGACCACCGTGCCCTTGATGTCCTTCTGCATGCCGGCCAGCACCGTGGCGGTTCCCAGCAGCATGGCCACGTGGGTGTCGTGACCGCAGGCGTGCATCACCGGAACCGTCTTGCCTTCCCAGGTAGCCTTGACCTTGGAGGCGAACGGCAGGCCGGTCTTCTCCTCGACCGGCAGGGCGTCCATGTCGGCGCGCAGGGCCACGACCTTGCCGGGCTTGCCGCCCTTCAGGACACCCACGACGCCGGTCCTGCCGACGTTCTCGCGCACCTCGAAGCCCAGGGCCTTCAGCTCCTTGGCGATCAGGGCCGAGGTCCGGACCTCTTGGTTGCCCAGTTCCGGATGCTCGTGGATGTCGCGCCGCCAGGCCACGACCTTGGGCTGGACGGCCTTGGCCGCTGCGGCCACCTGGGCGGGCGAAGGCGCTGCCATTGCCCGCGAATTGAGGGCCGACGCGCCGAAAGCCAGGCCGGCGACCAGCGCCAGCGTCGAAACCCGTCCGATCATCGTGAAGCCCCCACAACCAAAAGCGGCGCGAGATTGGGGCGCGTCGCGGCGGAGGGTCAAGCGTCGGACGCCTTGACGCCGCGTCGCCCTTCCCCGTCCGCGCAATCGGCCTAATCTGATCGCATGAGAGACCTTCCCCCATGAGTCTGCCGCCGATCGACGCGAAATTCGACACGATCAACGACGGCGCCGTGCGCGAGACGGGCGCGGCGCTGAAGCCCAAGCATGCGGCCACCGTGATCATCGTCCGCACCGACGGCCCCTCGCCGCGCCTGCTGATGGGCCGCCGCAACCACGGCCACGCCTTCATGCCCGACAAGTGGGTGTTTCCGGGCGGCCGGGTGGACAGGACCGACTACGATGCTCCCAGCGCCAGCGATCTGGCGCCCGAGGTCGCCGCGCGCCTGGAGCAGGAGCCCCGCCACGGCAAGCCCGCGCGCCTGGCCCGCGCCCTGGCCCTGGCGGCCATCCGCGAGACCTTCGAGGAGACGGGCCTGCTGCTGGCCAAGGAAGCTCCCGAGCGCCCCGGCGCGGGGCCCTGGCGGCCGTTCCTGGCCCAGGGCGCCCTGCCCGACCTGGCGCCCCTCAGCTTCGTCGCCCGGGCCATCACGCCGCCCTATCGCCCGCGCCGCTTCGACGCCCGCTTCTTCATGGCGCCGGCCGAGGCGCTGCTGTCCCTGGACCGTCGTCCCGACTGCGGCGAGCTGGACGAGATCGCCTGGGTCGACTTCCAGGAGGCCATGACTCTCGACCTGCCCAACATCACCCGGTTCGTGGTCCACGAGATCGGCCTGCGACTTTCCGACACTGGACGCCCGGCCCCCTTCATGCGCTTCCTGAATGGAAAGCGGCATCTGACCCACCTCTAGAACGTGGGTTCCTCGGGGGAGGATTCGCGATGATCGGAACGATTCTGGCCTTGGCCCTGCAGGCGACGCCCGCGCCGCCGCCGCCAGCGGACATCAACAAGCTGGCCTTCATCAGCGGCTGCTGGACCCTGGTCCGGCCCAACGGCACGAAGATCGAGGAACTTTGGCTGGCTCCGGCCGGCGGCGCGATGATCGGCATGAGTCGCAGCGTCCGCGACGGCAAGCTGCGCGAGTACGAGTTCATGCGCATCCTGCCCGCCGCCGACGGCAAGCTGCAGTACGTGGCGATTCCCTCGGGCCAGCCCGAGGCGGCCTTCCCGCTGAAGGCGATGGCCGACAACGCCGTGACCTTCGAGAACCCGCAGCATGATTTCCCGCAGCGGATCCTGTATCGCCTGGTCGACAAGGACACGCTGGTGGCCCGGATCGAGGGCTCCGTCGGGGGCCAGGCTCGGGCGGCGGACTTTCCCTACAAGCGATGTCCCGCCGGTAACTGACTCCGGCAATTGACTTTGAGTCACCGATGAGTATGTTCCGCGCCTCTTATTTCCAACGCGCGGGAACCTGCGCGACCATCGCAGGGATTCGACCATGGCCAAACCGGCTTCCATCAAGATCCGCCTGAACTCGACGGCGGACACTGGCTTCTTCTACGTCACCAAGAAGAACGCCCGCACCAAGACCGAAAAGATGGTGCTGAAGAAGTACGACCCGGTCATCCGCAAGCACGTCGAATTCCGCGAAGGCAAGATCAAGTAGGATCGCTTTTACGCGCTACGACACGAAAACGCCCGGCTAGTGATAGCCGGGCGTTTTTGCATTCCGATGCTCCTCCGCGATGCGGGGGAGGATCTCCCTAGCGGCTATTGCCGCTCGCCGGCCCACAGCCAGCGGAAGAACGCGAAGCCGCCCCACAGCACGGTCACCGCCAGCAACACCGGCCCGACGCACACCGCCACGAAGGCCCCGAGGGTCGCGGCGGTCGACAGTCCGCCCGACAGGCGATCCCCGGCCTGCGCGCCCAGCAGGAACAGCACCACGCAGGTCATCAGACCCAGAACCAGCCAGCCGCCCGGAAACGGATGCTGCCTGGCTCGCACTCTTGCTCTCATCACCACGCCCTCCCGCATAGGATGTATACGGAACAGTGCGCGTCATACATGTGCGGATGCTTAAGAAGGCGCCTTAAGTTCCGTTAGCAATGTTGGCCATAGACCAACGGCCGGCAGACGCCATCGATGTCGGCCGGCGGGGTGACGCCGGTGGCGGCCGCCAAGGTCGGGGCGATGTCGACCGTGTCCAGCGGCAGCACGCGCTCGTGCGGGGTCGCGCCCTTCCACCAGAACAGGATCGGCACGCGACGGTCGTAGTCCCAGGGGCTGCCGTGGGTGGAAACATAGGTCGCCCCCGCCGTGGCCGGCACGCGGTTGGGCTTGAAGGCGATCAGGATGTCGCCCACGCGACCCGGATAGGCGCTGCGGCGCACGCGCTCGGCCACCGACAGCTCCTCGATGGCCGCGTCGGCGGGCGCGGGCGCCAGGGTCAGGATGGCGTTGGAGTCGAAGGCCTCGGCCACGGCCGGATCCTTGTTGACCAGCGCCAGGGCCGCGGCGGTGACGCGGGCGCGGTCGGTGATCGTGGGCGTCTTGCCGTCGGGACCGACGACGTAGATCTGGTCGATGCCGCCGTCGGCCTTCAGCGGATCCCACGACAGGTTCAGGTCCTTGCGCAGCTGGGCGTTCAGCCCGGCCACCCAAGGCTTGCCGATCACGCGCTCGCTGTCATAGCCCTCGCCCGCCAGGCGCTCGGCGAAGTCGGCGCCGCCGTGGTCGGCGGCCAGCACCACCAGGACCCCGCCCTTCACCTTGTCCAGGCTCTTGAGGAAGGCGCCCAGGCGCTCGTCCAGGCGGGTGATCTGGTCGCACATCTCCGGCCCGCGGGTGCCGTAGCGATGGCCGATGAAGTCGGTGGCCGACAGGCTGACGGTGAGCACGTCGACCTGCGGGCCGTCGCCCAGGCCGTAGGTCTCGCGCAGGCCCTGGGCCAGTTCCAGGGTCGCCGCGTCGGTATAGGGGCTGGCATAGAGGTCGCGCAGCTTGTCGGCGTCGCTGGTCGCCGGCGCGATCGGCAGGGCCGCGCGCCACTTGCGGCCGCCGGTCTCGTAAGACGCCTCAAGCGCCTTGCAGCGCTTGGCCGAGGCCTTGTCGTAGTCCCAGACGAACGGGTGCTTCTTGAGGTCCGCCGCCAGCTTGGCGTTGAGGGCGGCGACGGGCTTGAGGCGCTCCTGCGCCGTCTGGTCCTCGCGGACATAGGTCGTGAAGCCGAAGCCCGGCTGGTACCAGAACTGGCCGTCGGCGTTGTGGCCCGACATGGTGATCGCGCCGCGATCCTTGCCCGAGACGCCGAACACCCGGCTCTTGGGCGAGACGGCCTTCAGCCAGTCGCCATAGGTGGTGGCCACCATGTTGGCGGGGCTGACCGCCCTGCCCTTCGGGTCGTCGGCCAGGGTCACGCTGGGATCGGCCAGGCAGTAGACCGTCTTGCCCGTGGCGCGATCGTACCAGTCGTTGGCGCTGATGCCGGTCTTGTTGGGATGCTTGCCCGTCAGCAGGGTCGAGTGGCCAGGGCACGTCTCGGTGAAGGCGTGCGACTGGTAGCCGTTCGGATAGACGATCCCCTGGCTTAGCGTCGCCAGGCCGCCGGTGAACTCGCCGCGATGCTGGGCGTAGAGATTGGCGCTGAACTGGTCGACCGAGATGACCACGACCAGCTTGGGGTCCGGATTGCCAGAGGGGGTTTGAGCGGCAACCGTCTGAGCCTGGGCGGCGAAACCGGTCGAAACGGCGGCGGCCACGAGGCCACAGGTAAGCATCTTCTTCATTCGAGCGATTTCACCCGAATGGTTCGTCCGTGCAAGGAGGGATAGGTTTCAGCGTTGAAATGCGCCTAATTCGGCTTGCCGCTGGTCATGCCTAGCACATAGGGCGGCTGGGTCGCGACCACCGCCGGCGGACGCTCGGTGGGTTTCAGGGGCGCGGCGCCGTCCAGGCCTTTGCCGGTGACGTTGCTGGCGGCCAGCAGCGGACCTTCGGCGATCTTCACGTCGATCCCCTTCAGCACGACGTTCCTGATGTTGGCCAGGCTGATCCCCTTGCCCGCCGTGCCGGTGATGTCCTTCAGCACCAAGCCGTCCAGCGGCTTGTCGGGGTGGATATTGACCGCCTCGACCAGCACCGGGACGTCGGCGACCTTGATCCGCTCGAAGGTGAAGTTGCGAACGGTGGGGACGCCTTCGAAGCCAGGAACCGGAAACTGGTCCTGTTTGCCGCTGTCCAGGAAGTTCAGCCGCAGGAAGCCGCCGCCGGTCCCGGTGACCTCCAGGTCGCGCATGACGATGTCCTCGATGAACGCCCCGCGCCCCGGCCGGCTCTTGATGTAGATGGCGAAGGTGTAGGCCGTCAGGCACTTGCAGCGCTCGACCCGCACGCGGCGCACGCCGGCCGAGGTCTCGCTGCCGATCCCGATGCAGGCCCAGCGATGGTCGCGGAACACGCAGTCGGTGATGACCACGTCCTCGGTCGGCCGGGCGATCAGATTGCCTTCCAGGCCCCGGCCCGACTTCAGCGAGATGCAGTCGTCGACCGTGTCGAAGTCGCAGCGGTCGATCGTCACGCGGCGGCACGAGTCGACGTCGATGCCGTCGGCGCGGCCGTTGACCACCAGGTTCCGGAACACGACGTCGTCGCAGAACACCGGGTGGATCGACCACATGTCGTTCTGCTGGGTGCGGACCCCGGTGACGCTGAGTCCCTGGACGTCGACGAACTCCAGCAGGGCCGGATGGCGCAGGCCGGTGTCCTTCTGGACGCGCCCCTTGATCTCTTCGGTAGCGACGATGCTTCCCTTGCCCGTGATGGCGACGTTGCGCGCGCCCTGGGCCGAGATCAGGCCGATATAGCCGGGCACGAAACGGCCCTCCCAGCGCACCTGGGTGACCGGATAGTCGGCCAGATCCGGCGAGCCCTGGAGCGCCGCGCCGTCCTCGATCCGCAGGGTGGTGTTGGAGCCGATGCGCACCGCGCCGACCACGAAGGTCCCGCCGCTGACCACCACCTCGCCGCCGCCGAACACGGCGCAGCGGTCCAGGGCCAGTTGCAGGGCGTGGGTGTCCTTGGTCGCCCCGTCGCCCTTGGCCCCGAAGTCGCGCGGGTCGATCCGCAGGGCGGGCCTGGCGGGCATGGAGATCTTGGGAGCGGCGCTGGCCCGGGCCCTGGCGGCCAGGGCGCCGAGAGCGGCGACGGCCAGGACGGCGCGACGATTGGCGGACATGGATACGCTCCCCAATGAACTGACGCGGTTATGACACCGGTTTCTTCAGGGGAGGATGCGACGGCGGGAACGGGTTCGCCAATCCACAAAACCCGCCTCCCGCCAAATCGTCATCCCTCGACTTGTTCGCGGGACCCATGATTCAGCTTTCACGTGAGGGGTTCGTATCCGCACCGCACCTGCGGCGGACAGATGGGTCCCGCGCATGAAGCGCGGGATGACGAGAAAGAACCGTTCAGGAAAACCGTCCTCAGGCGGCCTTGCCGACCACCGCGTTCCTGCCCGAGGCCTTGGCCTGGTAGACGCCTTCGTCGGCGCGCTTGAGCAGGGCTTCGGGCGTGTCGCCCTGCCCCGTCGTGGCCGAGACGCCGACCGAGATGGTCACGGTCAGCAGTTCCTGACCCTGGGCCACCTTGAAGGGCGAGCCGGCGACGTTGTTGCGGATCCGCTCGGCGATACGCAGGGCGTCGGCCAGGGCGGTGTCGGGCATCACGACCACGAACTCCTCGCCGCCGAAGCGGCACGGCAGGTCGATGGCGCGGACGTTCGAGGCCAGGCGCAGGGCGAACTCGCGCAGCACCTCGTCGCCGATGTCGTGGCCGAAGGTGTCGTTGATCTTCTTGAAGAAATCGATGTCGATCAGCAGGGCCGAGACCGGCTCGCCGCCCATGACCGCGCGCTTGACCAGCGAGTCCAGCTGGCCGTTCATGTAACGGCGGTTGTGCAGCCCCGTCAGCTGGTCGGTGACGGCCAGTTCCAGGCTGTGGTCCAGGTTGTTGCGCAGATAGTCGGTATAGCGCTTGCGCTGGATCTGCGTCTTGACGCGGGCGGCCAGTTCCTGCGGGTCCACCGGACGCGACAGGATGTCGTTCACGCCGATTTCCAGCGCCTTGACCATCCGACCGCGATCGTCGGGATCGACCATGGCCAGGACGGGCAGCTGGCGGGTGCGCTCTTCGGACCGCAGCGAGGCGGTGAAGCGCAGGCCGTCGAAGCCCTTGGCCGCGGCGTTGACGATGACCAGGTCGACGGGACCGCCGGCGCTGATCTTGGCCTTTTCCGGATCGCTCTCGACCACCGGACGGTGCTCGACGCTCATCTCGGCGGCCAGGCGCTGGGCCTGGCGTTCGTTGTCGTCGACGATCAGCACCCGGCCGCCCAGGCCGTCCAGGCGGGCGGCGGCGCCGGCGATCACGCCGATGCGGCGGCCGGAGGCCTCGCGCTGGCGCAGTTCGTCGATCACGAGCTTGAAGCGGGTCAGGCTGCGCACGCGGGCGAACAGCATGACGTCGTCGATGGGCTTGGTCAGGAAGTCCGAAGCGCCCGATTCCAGGCCCTGGATGCGATCGGCCCGGCCGTCCAGGGCCGTGATCAGCACCACCGGGATGTGGCGGGTGACGGGGTCTTCCTTGAGCTTGCGGCAGACGGTGAAGCCGTCCATGCCGGGCATCATCACGTCCAGCAGGATGATGTCGGGCAGGTCCTTGGCGGCGATCGCCAGCGCGGTGGGGCCGTCCATGGCGGTCGTGACTTCGTAGTACTCGGCCGTCAGCTTGGCTTCCAGCAGGCGGACATTGGCCTCGATGTCATCGACGACGAGGATCCGCGCGCTCATGCGGGCTGCCTTTCCAGCAGGCGCTTGATGGTGTCGAGGAAGTGGACCACCGAGATCGGCTTGGAGATGTAGGCCTCGCAGCCGCCTTCACGGATGCGTTCCTCATCGCCCTTCATGGCGAACGCCGTGACGGCGACGACCGGAATGTGCGCCAGGTCGTCGTCTTCCTTGAGCCACTTGGTGACCTCCAGGCCCGAGATCTCGGGCAGCTGGATGTCCATCAGAATCAGGTCTGGCTTGTTGTCACGGGCAATGGACAGCGCCGACAGACCCTCGCGGGTCTGCAGGGTCTCGTAACCCTGGGCTTCGAGCAGATCATGAAAGAGCTTCATGTTCAGCTCGTTATCCTCCACGATGAGGACCTTCTTCGTCATCCTTACCCCGACCAAACGGTCACGTGGCGACGCCTAGGGATTCGCGCCGCCTTCCAGAACCTGATGGCACGAATATCCTTAAGCCCGCGCTAATCGCGTTAAGACCCAACGATCCGAGCTCATGGAACCGCGTTACTCCGACCTTCAGGCTTGCGCCATTTCCCCCGCCGCGCCGCTGGTCATCGTCGATGTCGACGAGGTGCTGGCCCAATTCATGCGCGGCTTCGGCGCCTTCATCGAACGCCATGGCTTCGAGCTGCGGGTCGACCGTTTCGCCCTGTTCCAGAACATTTATCGGCCTGGAGAGACGGAACACCTCGATCTGATCGCGGGCAAGGCCCTGTTCGATGATTTCTTTCGCGATGGCGCCGACGACCTGGCTCCGGCGATCGGCGCGGCCGACGCCCTGGCCGATCTTTCGACCCGCGCCGAGGTCGTCATCCTGACCAATGCGCCCGAACACGGACGCCTGGCGCGGATCAAGTGGCTGAAAACCCACGGCTTCGACTATCCCTTGATCATCAACAGCGGTCCCAAGGGTCCGCCCGCCGCCGAACTGGCCAACCGTACGACGGGCCCCGCCGTCTTCATCGATGACCTTTTGCCGCAACTCGAATCGGTGGCTGAGAAGGCCCCGCGGGTCGGCCGGTTTCAGATGGTCAGCGACGAGCGCTTGCGCCCCTTCGCTCCATCCGCGCCCGATCGTCATGTCCGCATTGACGAGTGGCCCGCCCTGAAGGCGGCCATCGAGGAGCGTCTGTTTACATGATCCGGTTCGGCATCGATTTCGGCGGCACCAAGATCGAGGCCGCCGCCCTCAACGCGGCGGGCGAGTTCGTGGCCCGGGTGCGCAAGCCGAACCCGGGTAACTACAAGGACGCCCTGGACGTCGTGGCCCAGCTGGTGACCGACGCCGAGAGCATGGCCGGCGCCACCTGCGCACGGCTGGGCGTGGGCCTGCCCGGCTCGGTCTCGCCCAAGAGCGGCCTGATCCGCGGGGCCAACAGCGTCTATCTGAACGGCCAGCGTTTCGGCGAGGATCTCAGCCAGCGCCTGGCCCGCCCCGTGCGGGTGACCAACGACGCCAACTGCCTGGCCCTGTCGGAAGCCGCCGACGGCGCGGGCGCCGGCCAGCCTGTGGTCTTCGCCGCCATCCTGGGCACCGGCTGCGGCGGCGGCGTGGTCGTCGACGGCAAGATCATCGAGGGCCGCAACGGCTTCGCCGGCGAATGGGGCCACTTCCCCCTGCCCTGGCCCAAGCCCGAGGAACATCCCGGTCCCGACTGCTGGTGCGGCCGCAAGGGGTGCCTGGAGACCTGGATCGCCGGCCCCAGCTTCGCGCGCGACGCGGGCTTCGAGAGCGGCCAGGCCACCATGGAAGCCATCGCCGCCGGCGACGCCAACGCCCGGGCGGCCCTGGACCGCTATGTCGACCGCGTCGGCCGGGCTCTGGCCATCATCTGCGACGTGATCGACCCCGACGTCATCGTGCTGGGCGGCGGCATGTCGAACGTCGACACGCTTTATGAGCGCCTGCCCGCCGCCATCGCCCCGCATGTCTTCTCCGACGTGTTCGAGACGCCGGTGAAGAAGGCCGTCCATGGCGACAGCTCCGGCGTGCGGGGAGCCGTTTGGTTGTGGCCCCAGGAAACCTAGAGAACACCCCATGAAGTCCCTGTGCCGCGATTGCGGATGGACGGGCGAGGCCAAGGTCTCGCGCTGTCCGTCCTGTCATTCGCCGCGCGTGGTCTTCCACGAGGAGCTTGGCACGCTCTCGATCGCCCACCTGGACTGCGACGCCTTCTACGCCTCGGTCGAGAAACGCGACGATCCCTCCTTGCGCGACAAGCCGGTGATCGTCGGCGGCGGCAAACGCGGCGTAGTGACCACAGCCTGCTACATCGCCCGCATGAGCGGCCCCCGCTCGGCCATGCCGATGTTCAAGGCGCTGAAGCTGTGCCCCGACGCCGTGGTCATCAAGCCCAACTTCGCCAAGTACAAGCACGAGAGCGCTCGCATTCACGAGAAGCTCGACAAGCTGACGCCACTGATCCAGCCGCTGAGCCTGGACGAAGCCTGGATCGACCTGACCGGCACCGAGCGCCTGCATGGCGCGACACCGGCCCAGATGCTGGCCAGACTGCAGGCCGAGATCGAGCGCGACATAGGCCTGACCGTCTCGATCGGCCTGGCCCCCAACAAGTTCCTGGCCAAGATCGCCTCGGAGCTGGACAAGCCGCGTGGCTTCTCGGCCATCGGCGCGGCGGAGGCCCAGAGCTTCCTGGCCAACAAACCCGTCAGCATCCTGCCGGGCGTCGGGCCCGCCACCGTCTCATCCCTGGCGGAGATCGGCCTGAAGACGGTGGGCGACATCGCCGCCGCCGACCTGAAGCTGCTGGCCAACCGCCTGGGCTCCGGCGGGATGCGCCTGCACCGCCTGGCCCATGGCCAGGACAGCCGCATGGTCGACCCCGACCAGGCCCGCAAGACGATCAGCGCCGAGACCACCTTCAACGACGACCTGCACAAGCGCGAGGACCTGGAGGACGAGCTGTGGCCCCTCTGCGAGAAGGTCGCCAAGCAGGCCCGCAAGGAAGGCGTGGCCGGTCGGGTGGCGACGCTGAAGCTGCGCACGCCCGACTTCAAGATCCACACCCGCCGCCGCACCCTGGCCGTGCCGACCCAGACGGCCCGAACCCTGTTCCAGGTGGCGCGCGAGCTGTTGGCCGCCGAGCCGAAGGGCCTCGCCTATCGCTTGATCGGCGCCGGATTGACCGAGTTCGTCGACGGCGAGACGGCCGGCGCCGACATGTTCGCCGAGGACGAGCGCCGCACCCTCAAGAACGAGACGGCCATCGACGCCCTGCGGGGGAAGTTCGGCGCCGGCGCGGTCGTCAGCGGCCGCGCCCTGAAGGGTCGTTGACGCCCCCTCTTGCGCGGCGCTTGATCGCTAACCATCTGGGCTTCTCGATACAGCCAGTCGCCCCGTGAGCGGGACGGCGGGCTCCACCTCCAGACCGAGTGGCGCCGAAACTGCTCACAGTTTCAGCGGCGACACTCCGGAACCGTTCGCGCGCGGTCTTCGCTCTCCCAAATGTGAAGCCGAAATCCGAGGCGCCCCTGTGCTAAAGCGGCGCAGCGGCGCTTCGGCCTCTTCCAAAGCCGCCGCGTTTCCATATCTAATTCAGGCAGGCGGGTGATTTGCCCGCCGGGAGAGAACAAGTCGATGGCCGAGCGGAAGCAAGGCGGACAA
>Ga0209676_1000690_pt1 | contig 47584 bp, 30 predicted proteins | sample AraplaCvi_mLB_r2_FD_184282 | JGI IMG/M metagenome (GOLD analysis project Ga0209676, IMG submission 184282) | Arabidopsis root microbial communities from North Carolina, USA - plate scrape MF_Cvi_mLB_r2 (SPAdes) (version 2) | ecosystem: Host-associated > Plants > Roots > Endosphere | place: USA... | reverse complement strand
GCATGTATTAGGCACGCCGCCAGCGTTCGTCCTGAGCCAGGATCAAACTCTCCATAAAAAGAAATTTGATTAGCTCAAATTGTTTTGCTGGCATCATGTTTGATGTCCAAAATTTTGTTTCGTTCACCAACTCAAGGTTAGCTACTAAAAACTTTATTGATTACGTTTTGCTTGTTCAGTTTTCAAGGTTCATTTCGTCACCACTTTTCAGCAGCAACTCTTATATAATAACACGCTACAAACCCGATGTCAACAACTAATTTCATTTAATTTAATTGTTTTTCAGAAGTTATCTTAGCGACTCGTATAATATTACACTCCTGATTCAAAAAGGTCAACACTTTTTCTAATAAAATTTTATACTTTTCATTTCATTGAAAAACTTCCTATTTATATATTTACGAAAAAAATTATCATTAAACTCTACATCTTTAGTTAATTTAACTTTTTATTAGTATATAAAATAGAATTTTAACATAACCATCAATAAAAAATTAATAGATTTCATAAAAAATAAATAAAAAACTCGGTATAGAAACCGAGCTTTTAAAATGGAAAGAAAAATGGAATTGCCAGCATCATAACGATAAACATAATAATCTGTAATGGTATTCCAATCTTCACAAAGTCCATAAACTTATAACCGCCAGCTGTCATAACTAGCGCATTTGTTGGGGAAGCAATCGGAGTAACAAACGCCATACTTGCTGCTACAGCAACAGCAATCATAAATGTCGTTGGACTTGCTCCCATCGCAATCGCAGCATTCATCGCAATCGGTGCGAATAATACAGCAGTGGCTGTATTACTAATAAACTGACCAAAGACTGCAGTTAAAACGTAAACTCCGATCAGTACTCCGTAAGGTCCATAGTTTCCAAGCGCATTAATAATACCATCAGATAAGATGGCCATACCACCTGTTTTTTCCAATGCAGTCGCCATCGGAAGCATTGCAGCTACAAGTACAATACTCTCAAAATTCATATTGCTGTATGCATCTTCCATATTACGTAAACAACCTGTTAATATCATCAATACGGCGCCAATCATAACGGAAATAACAGCAGGGAAAATTTCAAAAGCCATTAGCACAATCATTAAAAGCATAATGATACCTGCAATACCGGCTTTCCCCGTCGCTGCAGCTACACTAGCATGCTCTTTTGGCTGACCAACAACAACGACATCCTGTGTTTCCCTTGCAAGTAATAAAATTTCATCCCATGCACCTTGTACTAAAACGGCATCTCCAAATTTTAATTTATGCGTCACCATATCTTGCAGCTTATAGCCACCTCTACGATTGATGCCAATTATATTAAGATTATATTTCTCCCGGAAGCCTAGGGTGCTTACGGTCTTATTAATAAAGCTAGAATTTGGTGTCAATAATACCTCAGCAATACCAAGATGCTTCGATACTAATTCATCAGCCTCTCCTTCAGCCAGTTCCTGCATCTCCAGACTATAATCAGAAGCAAAACGACGAATATTCTCTTCCTCACCTTGGACGTACAATTCATCTTTGGCATGGATCACACTTGTCGGACCTGCCATTTCCTGATATGTCACTGGTAAAAAATTTATACCTTCTTGAGATCGTCGGTGAATTTTCATCATACAAAGCGTATATTTGGCCGGAAGCTTCAATTCTGCTAATGTTGCGTCAATAATCGACGAATCCTCGGGCACAAACACTTTAAACAAACGATTATTTAAATCATATTGCTTAATAATTTTCTTCGGAGATAGTCTATAATCAGCTTTTGTTTGTGTACGACTTTTTTCATTTGGTAAAAGAATGTTGCGTACAAGTACTAAATAGGTAATACCAACAATCATCCCTACAATACCGATGGGTGTTACTTCGAAAAAACCTAGTTTATTGTAACCACGATCGACCAATAACTGACTAACGATAAGATTTGTCGGTGAAGCAATAAGTGTCATAAGCCCAGAAAGACTTGCAACATAAGAAAGTGGTAGTAAAAATTTTGACGGACTTACTTTCATGCTAATCGCAATACTAACAACTATCGGCATCATCAAAGCTACAGTACCTGTATTACTCATAAATGCACCGACAGAACCTACAATAATGAGCAATAATACAAATAATTTCAACTCACTATTACCGGACCACTTTAGCAACAATTGCCCTGCCATCCCTGCAAGTCCTGTTCGTAAAATTCCTGCACCCACGACAAACAGCCCTGCAATCATTAAAACTACAGAGTTTGAAAAACCAGCTAATGCTTCTGCGGGTGTTAAAATATCCGTAATGACAAATGCTAGAAGTGACACAATCGCAACGAAGTCCGCTCGTACTTTATTAGTCACAAATGCAAAAATTGTCGCTCCTAAAATAAGAAATGTTAATGTAAGCTGCACTTCTAAGAATTCCTTTCTGACATTAAATCATTGTGTTTTACAAAAGGTTATACACAAAACCTGTTTCTATATCACTTAGATTTATTATATCTTACCCTAGACAACAAATGAGAAAGTTCACCATCTTTTCGAAATAAAAGTCTCGTCACATAACGTGAGGTTGATTTCCGTTTCAGCTGGGCGCTTTCCTAGGGGCGTCCGATGAGCCGCTTCGCTTCGCTGCAGGGTCTCATCTGTGACGCTAATCCCCAAGGAGTCGCCCAGCCTTCACTACAATCAACAACTTATCGACCAAAATAAACATAAAATAATGCGTATCATTAAACTAATGTTGATTTCCACTCTGAGTTGGTGCTTTCAGCGCAAGCTCATCCCGTAGGAGTCGCCATTCTCCGTGAAGAATCAACAACTCCTGATCATTAGTATTTGTAGGAAAGCTGCATCAAAAAAGTATAGCGATGTAAAACCTTTAAAACCCTACCTTAATTATAATGAAATATATTTTGATTATTTTTCATCCAAAGTAAACCTCTCCCCGAACGAAAACAGGACCGTTCTGATGCTCCTTGCAATATCCTACATGGCGGGGTCTATCGATTAAATTATCCATACAGCTTTTCAGCAAATAGTGAAGCGCGGTATTATCCCGCACTCTCATGTATCGACCCTAGCTTGATTATTTTTGATAAAGATTATGCTCTTTAATATAGTCATAACAAGCTTCAGGGAGTAGGTATCTTGGTTCACCACCCATTGCAAATTCTTCTCGAATATAGGTAGAGCTAATTTCCATCGCTAACCCTTTATCAATTAAATGGAATCTTCCATCATCATGATTCCTCAAAATAGGAGAACGACTAATTGTTGATAACATATCTATTCCGTGCCTTGCCATTACAATAAATTTATTCTCAGCTACTAACGCATCTCCCCTTTTCCACAATCCTGCACCAATATCAACTAATAAATCAGCGCCCATAATAAAATGAATTTCATCATTCGGGTGTTGTTCTCTAAAATATTTCATCGTGTCATACGTATAAATATTCCAGCCTTCTTGCTCCATTTCATATGAATCTGCAATAAAACGCTCATCCTTAGCAATAGCCAACTGCAGCATATTCCAGCGATGCGTATTCTTTGTTTTTATCTCCTTGTCTTTTCGTTTGTTTGAGCAAGGTAAAAAGATCACTTTATCTAATTTGCAACGATGTGCGACTGTGCTTGCAGTCCAAAGGTGAACATTTGTAATTGGATCAAAAGATGATCCGTAAATCCCTATTTTCGCCATTTCCTACCTCCCATTCCACTTCTCTATTAGTTTCTCCCATTCATCATCTTCGTGACTTTTTCTTTAATTTCTTTAATTCTTGTCATTTTATTATCCCAGCACGCTTGACTTAAATCGACCGGATACTCTTCTGGATTCATTGTTCTTTTGTACTCACTCCATAGTAGATGTAAATTCTCCTCTACATATACTTGAATTTCTTGAAGTGTTGGTTCTTTGTACAAAATAGATCCACTTACCACAAGGTCTTGATGTAATTCTTTCGCTGTAAAATCCGTCACAAATTTACTGATATAAGTATGAACAGGGTGAAACATTTTCAAGCGTTTTTCCTCTTGCGGGTTTTCGTAGTCCAATGCAATATAATCTCCTTCAGCATGACCATTGGCTGTATTAATAATTCGATAAATACGTTTGCGGCCTGGAGTCGTTACTTTTTCCGGATTTCCGGAAATTTTGATGGTATCGACCATTTCCCCGTTTTCATCCTCAATAGATACTAATTTGTATACGCCACCAAGAGCTGCTTGATCGTAGCCTGTAATGAGCTTCGTTCCGATTCCCCATATATCGATTTTAGCCCCTTGAGACTTCAAATTAATAATCGTGTATTCGTCCAAATCATTAGATGCTATAACTTTTGCTTCAGTGAAGCCAGCTTCATCTAGCATTTCCCTTGCTTTTTTTGACAGATAAGCCAAGTCTCCGCTGTCCAGCCGGATTCCTACAAAATTGATTTTATCTCCAAACTCCTTTGCGGCCCGAATTGCGTTAGGGACACCCGAACGTAACGTATCATACGTATCTACTAAGAAAACGCAATCTCTATGCGTATTTGCATATTTTGTAAATGCAGTGTATTCATCACGATATGCCTGTATCATGGCATGTGCATGAGTACCTGAGACAGGAATGCCAAATAATTTTCCAGCTCTGACATTGCTAGTTGCAGAAAATCCACCAATATAAGCTGCACGAGTTCCCCAAATCGCTGCATCAAATTCATGCGCTCGACGAGTACCGAATTCCATCGCGATATCCTTTCCAATTACTTGTTTAATGCGCGAAGCCTTCGTTGCAATAAGAGTTTGGTAATTAACGATGTTCAATAAAGGTGTCTCCATTAACTGAGCTTCTGCCAATGGGGCTTCAATTCGTAAAATGGGTTCATTTGCAAATACTAGTTCACCTTCCCTCATTGCAGAAATAGTACCTGTAAATTTTAGATTTTGAAGGTATTTAAGAAATTCCTCTGAGTATTCTCCTTCCTCGCGTAAATATTGAATATCACTATTTGAAAAACCAAAGTTTTTGATAAACTCCATTATCTTTTTTAAGCCTGCAAATATCGCATAGCCATTCCCGAACGGAAGTTGTCGAAAGTATAGTTCAAAAACCGCTGTTCGATTTTGTGTACCATCGTTCCAGTACGTTTCCACCATATTTATTTGGTATAAATCCGTGTGCAACATGAAGCTATCGTCTGCATATTTCATCCCCCGCTCCTCCTCCGTTTATAAAATAGTAGCTCCGAGAGAATCCTCGAAATGTCCTAACGCCCACTCATGCCCTGCTTGATTAAAAGACGCTACTGCATCTTTATGAATAACAATGCTAAATCCCTTATTATAGGCATCTAACGCTGTATGAAGAACGCAAATATCCGTACATACACCAATTAAATGCAGTTCAGTAATGCCTCTTTCACGCAATTTAATCTCTAAATCCGTACCTGCAAAAGCAGAATATCTGGTTTTATCCAAATAGTAGACATGATCTAATTCTTTATTTCCTTCATATAACTCTTTTAATGAACCATATAGTTCTCTCCCCCTTGCACCTCGAATATTGTGAGGAGGGAAAAGCTTTGTTTCTGGGTGATAGCTATCTTCTTTTTCATGAACATCAATAGCGAAAACTACAAAATCGCCGTTTGACATAAATTCCTTTGTTAATTGTGTATTTACCCCTTCCAATAGTTGCCCTGATTTCCCGCAAGTTAGGGCTCCATCTTGAGCTACAAAATCCACTGTATAATCAATATTAATCAATGCACGCTTTGACATATTTCCATCACTCCAATTTCTCATTTAATTAGTAATTATTAAATTACAAATTAGTATATTGAAAATTAATTAGGAAAGACTGATGCTTTCCTAATGATAAATTGACTCTACTATTTCGAAGTCATTAAAAGAATATAATTGCGATGGTCTGAATGAATTTCTTTTTGTTTTCTTCGGTTTCCCATCTCCATCTAAAACTTTTTCAATAAAAGGCAGTTTAGGCGCTTTTGTAAAGAACACCGAATCGTTTGAAATACGCGGATCATCTCCCACTGTCAATAAAACTCTCTGTAGTTCAGATAACGTATATTCTTTCGGTAAAAAATTTTTAGCAACTGTTGTTTGTATCATATCTTTCTTAATAAATTCTAAAGCGTCCGAAATAATTTTCCGATGATCAAAGGCTAAATCGAGTTTGAACACTTCATTTTTATCGAAAAGCTCTACTTCTACCGCATCGTCATTGGCTTGACGTTGGTCAATGTATACTTCCGGAACGATTGCATAAAAGGCATTTGAAATCATCCAACCTCGAGGATCTCGATCTATATCATCGTAGACACCAAAGTGCTTAATGTGTAGACTATCTACATTCGTTTCCTCCTTCAATTCTCTTTTAGCAGCCATATAGGCGGTTTCCTTTTTTGTCGCATCTACAAATCCACCTGGAAGCGCCCATTTTCCCCCTTCGATATTTGGGTTTCCTTCATGATCTTTTTCGGCCCGTTTAATCAACATGATTTTAAGCGTCATCATCGGAGGTGCTTTTTCCTCTACTTTTTCGGATGTTATTGTAAAAATTGCGATATCTGATGTATATCCATCAGGTGTTTTATATTTAGAAGAATCATAATTCGCAAGAACTTCTTCTTGTGAACGATATTTTGTCATTTTAAGATAACTCCTTTGATTCAATGTTTTGTAGGAATGATGAAGAAGGTTTAGATAAAGCGTAATGCTTCAACTCCCCTTAGAGAGCAAGTATTTGTTTTACTTCTTTATAATCACCACCATAACGTGTGGTCGATTTCCGTTCCGGCTGGGCGCTTTGTTGCTGACGCTTCGCTTCGCTGCAGATTCTCAGGCCAACAGATTTTTTTTGCGCGAAAGCGTAGTGTTAACGTAGCGGCAGCAGAGGGTTTTGTTTGTGCGAGAGCGTAGCGACAGCAGGATGTTGGTCACGAAGGCGTTAACACATGGCGTGATGCTTTTAGCCTTCGTTGCTCTATATCGCTAATCCCCAAGGAGTCGTCCAGCCCCACTCCAATCGACTTATATACGGTATTTGTTTAACAAATGTCATATATAAATTTGGATACTATACTTCATTATATTTTCTATAAATCGCTATCAGTAATTTGTAAATCAATAATTACTATTTAATAACATGATAACTTTTCCAGTTAACAATTTCAACAATTTTTATAAAAAAGAATAAGAAGAACAGCTTTCCATAAAAAAAGCATAAACAAAGCATTTCTGCCTTATTTATGCCTTTTTTATTATTTAATTTACTAGTTGATTTTTCAAAAGAATTCCATTCTGTACGACAACTCGCCCATTTTTAATGACAGTATTCGTATGATTCATACCATAGAAATATTGCAATTGCTTGTAATTGGCCACATCCAATATAATGACGTCAGCTTGTTTGCCTGCTTCAAGGGAGCCAATTTGATGTCCACGGTTAAGTGCATACGCTGCATTAACGGTTGTCGCCGTTAACACTTCCTCTAATGTCATCCCCATGTGCATACAAGCTAAATTCATAATAAATGGCAGACTCATCGTTGGAGATGAGCCAGGGTTAAAGTCAGTCGAAATAGCTACAGGTACCCCTTCATCAATCATCAGGCGTCCTCTCGCGAATGATGCACGTAAGAAGAATGCTGTTCCAGGTAGCAACACAGCAATCGTGCCAGCTTCAGCCATTTTTTGAATCCCTTCATCAGAAGCGACTAATAAGTGCTCCGCAGAAATAGCTCCTATTTCTGCAGCAAGCTCCGCTCCCTCATAAGGTTCAATTTCATCTGCATGAATTTTCGGTGTTAACCCCAACGCTTTCCCAGCCTCTAAAATGCGTCGTGATTGTTCTGGCGTAAATACACCTTTTTCACAAAATACATCATTGAATTCTGCAAGGTTTAGCTCAGCTACTTTCGGTAACATATCATGAATGACTAGATCCACAAATTCATCCTCACGTCCTTTATAGTCACGCGGCACCGCATGCGCCCCCATAAAGGTACTAACGACATCAATGTCATGTGTAGCTTGCAATTCCTTTGTCACTTCTAGTTGTTTCTTTTCAGTTTCCCAATCCAAGCCGTAGCCTGATTTCGCCTCAACCGTTGTAACACCATGCTTTAAAAACACATCTAAATGTTTCATCGCTTTTTCATATAAATCACCAAAGCTAGTTTCTCGTGTCCGCTTTGTTGTAGCATGAATTCCGCCACCCGCATTCATAATTTCCATGTATGTGGCACCATTGAGACGCATATTAAACTCCTGCTCACGTGTACCTCCGTGAACTAAATGCGTATGACAATCGACGAGACCCGGCATAACAATCTTACCCGATGCGTCAATAACTTCAGCAACCTTTACAAAATCGGGGAAATCCGCTTCTAGCTGTTCAATAGAACCTACTGCTATAATGCTATTCCCCTCCATTAAAACACTACCATTTTCCACTATTGCAATGTCACGCATTTGTTCCTTTGTACGCGGACCTTGTACGGCACTTTTTAACGTGATCACTTCGTTTGCATTCTTTATTAAAATAGTCACTTAGCATCATCCTTCAACATTGGTATATGCACACCTTTGTTTTTCGCTGTATTAATAGCAATTTCATAGCCAGCATCTGCGTGACGCACAACACCCATTCCTGGATCCGAAATTAACACTCGTGCAATCTTCTCAGCAGCTAGCTCAGAACCATCCGCTACTAACACTTGGCCAGCATGTTGCGAGTAACCCATTCCTACACCACCACCGTGATGGACACTTACCCAGCTTGCACCACTTGCTGTATTAACAAGTGCATTTAAAATTGGCCAATCTGATACTGCATCAGTACCATCAAGCATACCCTCTGTTTCACGATTTGGCGATGCAACAGAGCCAGAGTCTAGATGATCACGACCAAAGACAATCGGTCCTGATAGCTCACCATTGGCAACCATTTCATTAACCTTCAATGCAAAACGATGACGATCACCATAACCTAACCAGCAAATTCGTGCCGGTAACCCTTGCCATTTCACCATCTTTTGCGCCATATCAATCCAATTCACAAGACCTTCATCTTCAGCAAACATTTCTTTTGCAAGTGCATCTGTTTTATAAATGTCCTCAGGGTCACCTGAAAGTGCAGCCCAACGGAACGGCCCTTTCCCCTCACAGAACAATGGACGAATATACGCTGGAACAAAACCAGGGAAATCGAAGGCATTTGTAACACCCATTTCCTTGGCATAAGCACGAATATTATTACCGTAATCAAATACTTCTGCACCTGCTTGTTGGAATTCAAGCATTGTACGAACATGCTCAGCCATTGTCTCTTTTGCTCTTCGCTCATACGTTTTTACATCACTTTTACGCAATTCAATCGCTTCATCAAACGTCATACCATTCGGAACATAGCCATTGATCGGATCATGGGCAGATGTTTGGTCTGTGACAAAATCAGGGATAATTCCACGGTTCAATAGCTCACGATTAACGTCTGCACAGTTGCCAACAAGACCAATTGACGCAGGCTCTTTTTGGTCACGTAGTTTATTGACTAATTCAATCGCTTCATCAACTGTCTCTACAAGATAATCACAGTAACCCTCTTTAATTTTACGTTCAATTCGAGCACGTTCCACTTCGACTACTAAAATGACAGCACCAGCCATTTTCCCTGCTAAAGGCTGTGCACCACTCATGCCACCCATACCACCCGTAAGGATGAATTTGCCGCGTAAATCCGCTGTGCCAAATACTTTTTTGCCTGCCTCTACGAATGATAAGTATGTTCCTTGTAAAATGCCTTGTGCGCCAATATAAATCCAACTACCAGCCGTCATTTGACCGTACATCATTAAATCGCGGTCCTCTAACTCATAAAAATGCTCCCAATTTGCCCACGACGGTACTAAATTAGAATTTGCAATTAATACACGTGGCGCATGTTCATGTGTATGGAATACAGCTACCGGCTTTCCTGATTGAATAAGAAGTGTTTCATCATTCTCTAATTCTTTTAATGACGCGATAATTTGCTCATAACTCTCCCAATTACGCGCCGCTTTACCGATTCCACCATAGACAATAAGCTCATCTGGATTTTCTGCTACTTCAGGATCTAGATTGTTCATTAACATACGCATTGCAGCTTCTTGTGTCCAACCTTTACATGATAATTCATTCCCACGTGGTGCACGAATATTTGTTTTGACTACCATAAAAAACACGCTCCTTTAAAATAGTAAAAATGCTATTGGTGTTACGATGATTAAAGTTAATACGACACGCTCAAACCAAATAAGTAAAATTTGGCGCAATGTCAATGGAATTTCAGATGATAAAATAAGTGGAATAACGGCTGAAAAGAACAAAACTGCCGATATTGATACAACTGCCACAATAAATTTCGTTACAAATGTTGCTTGTGTGACAACAAGCGCTGGTAAAAATACTTCTGCTAACGATAATGACATCGCTTTCGCTGCTAAATATGGTTCTGGAACTTGTAACAAGTATGTGAATGGTACAAAAATATACGAAAGCCAATCAAAAATAGGTGTGTATGTTGCAAGCACAAGGCCTAACAGACCAATTGATAGAATCGACGGAATAACCCCCATCGCCATGATGAAGCCATCCTTTAAATTCATCCATAAAATTTTAGATAAAGGTGGATTTTGCTCAACTGCATCCATCGCTTGACGCCATGCTTCTTTAAAACGGTCCTTCTTCACAATCTTTTCTGGCATCGGCGTCGCGCCCTTGTAGTATTCATCCTTCATGGAACGAAGTGGATAAATGCGCGCCGTTAACGCCGTGACCACGAATGTTACAACGAGTGACACCCAAAAAAACGCATTCCAATGCTGCATAATATCCAGCGTACTCGCAATGACAACCATAAACGTTGCGGAAACAGTCGAGAAACCTGTTGCAATAATCGAAGCTTCCTTTGCTGTGTAGCGACCTTCCATATAAACACGGTTCGTTAAAAGTAAGCCAACCGAATAACTACCGACAAATGAGGCTACTGCATCCACTGCTGAACGTCCCGGTGTTTTGAAAATAGGCTTCATAAACGGCTGTGTTAAAACACCGATATATTCAAGCAACCCATAGCTTACTAAAAGCGCTAAAAACAAAGACCCGATTGGAATTAATATTCCCACTGGCTTAACAAGCTTCTCCAGTAAATACGGGCCTATACTTTCATCCGCTAACCACTCAGGTGCTATATTGAAAATTAACATAATCCCCGCAATCATACCGCCCACTTTAAAGATGGACATCACGATATTGACCGCCGACTTATTCCATTTCTTAGTAAGGAATGGATGAACCGCTCCACCTACAAGCATTATGAGCACATATGCAGTTACAAGTAGTGGTGCTTCGGCGCGAATAAAATTCACAATGTGATCAATTAAAATTGTATTCTTACCTTGCCATTCAAACGAGATGAAAAAACTAAATATTCCGACTAAACTACAGATAATCATCTTTAAAGCTGAGGAGACTCGAAAATCGGAGTCTTGCCTCAGCCCTTGTTGTTGAAATTCCATCCTATCCCCCCATGCAACTCTTTTTGAAAGAAATCCCCATCATTCGAACAAGTTGAAGGATTTTTTAGATTTTCTCTAGGAAGTTATCGTCTTATGGTTTACACATACTCATTCAACAGAACGTCACTCGTTAATAAGTACTCTGAAAGCGCTTCAATTTCATCACCGATAGGTTGATCCGCTAACAGCGGAGGGCAAAACTCACGCACTTTTTCTAAAAACCTTCGCGTTGTTGGAGATAACTGCTCCTCTGCTTTATCTAAATGGATCGCCTGCGATGCACAAATCATTTCTATCGCAATGACACGAGCGGCATTGTGTACGATTTGACGTACTTGGCGGGCTGATGTTGTACCCATGCTCACATGATCCTCTTGGTTACCTGATGTTGGTATAGAATCCACACTTGAAGGATGTGCCAATACTTTGTTTTCAGATACGATAGAGGCTGCTGTATATTGAGCAATCATTAGTCCACACTCAATACCAGGATTTGTCGCTAAAAATGGTGGCAACCCTTCATTAAGCTGCGGATTAACCATTCGTTCTGTACGTCTCTCCGAAATATTCGCCCACTCACTTACACCAACTTTTAAAAAGTCCATCGCCAATGCAATTGGTTGACCGTGGAAATGTCCCCCAGACAATACTTCTCCATTTTCTAAAACAATCGGATTATCTGTCGTTGCATTCGTTTCAATTTGTACTCGGTCCTCCGCATAGAAAAATGACTGCCATGAAGCACCATGTACTTGCGGAATACAACGTAGTGAATAGGCATCCTGCATTCGGATTTCACCTTGTTTTGTCACACGTTTACTTCCTTCAAGCCATTTGCGGATTCGTCCACCAACAAGCTCTAATTCTGGGTGTGGTCTTACCGCCAAAAGCGCTGGGTCAAACGCTGAAGTAATCCCCCTCAGTGCCTCAAGTGTTAAACTCGCTGCCATATCTGCCGCTAGCCCCATACGCTCTGCCTCGTTCACAGTTAACACGCCGATTCCCGTCATTGCTTGGGTACCATTTACAAGCGCTAATCCTTCCTTAGCTTGTAGTCGCACCGGTGTTAGTCCAGCTTGCTCTAACGCCTCATTGCCACTCATAACCTCGCCATTAAACTCCGCCTTACCTTCACCTACTAGCACTAAAGCCAAATGTGATAACGGTGCTAAATCTCCACTTGCTCCAACTGAACCTTGAGACGGGACAATCGGATGAACTTCCTTATTTATAAGATCCAATAGCAGCTGCACTGTTTCTAGACGAATTCCTGAAAAACCTCGAGCTAAAGCATTAGCACGCAAAACCATCATGGCGCGTACAACATCTGTTGGGAACGGTACACCAACACCTGTCGCATCCGAGCGTAATAAATTCAACTGTAAAAGCTCAATATCTTCCTCTTCAATCTTTATATTACTTAGCTTTCCAAAGCCTGTATTCACGCCATAAATGGTTTGCCCCTCATCTAAGCGATTTTCAATACGTTCCCTACTTAAACGGATACGCTCCACACTGTCCGCAGATAGCGCAACCGTAGCAATACCGTTTACAATTCCCCCTATTTGTTGTCTTGTTAACGTCTTGCCATCAAGCTCGATAATAGACTTCATAATGCCATCCCCCTGTTCCCTTTACAACTATGTAAAAATGCTCGTAATCAATTTAGTTATCGATACAAAAGATAAAAAACAATTACTCTATCTACATTGTACTAACTACCTTTTTCAGAAAATAGGGAATTTTAAAAGAGAATACATGAATTATTTCAGATTTTTTGATATTTTAATAATATAACCGTATTTTTTTACGAAACTAGATAATTTTAAGGTGGGTTTGTATGTATGAAACTGCTATTAATTGATAGAGACTCCGCTGACCTTTCAGGTATTCGTTGGTTTTTACATACATATTTCCCTGGCGATGTAACCATCGAAATAAGTACAACTATTAATGAGGCACTTCAAAGTATCCAGCAATTCGAGCCTGAGGTGATACTACTAAATATTGACCTATTCTCGAATAATCGTTTAACGGCACTTTATCGCGTTTTACAAAAACATTCAGGAACTATTTTAGCCATGACATCAGAGCCATTGTTTAAAAATGCATTAAAAGCAATCGATTTACAGGTCGCACATCTCTTCGTTAAACCAATTGATTTAGAATTATTAAAGCAAAAGCTCACTGCTATTTCCCTTCGGACACCAAGGACAGAAGCAGTGTATCAAGAAGCTACAGATGAATCTTTTTACGATCAACTATTTTTAGATAGTAAAACTAGTACCTTAGAGACAAATATACACTTCACCATGATCGAGCCTGAGCTTTCCGACATGTTTAACAAGCTATACAACTGGCTTCAGCAAACTCCTATTTATTCTAGTATAAGGATTTATCCTTTATCAGAGAGAATCGTTTGCTTATTCCAAACAACTGATTTAGAGAAAGATGTTCGAACATTAATCAAAGAATGGCGATTAACAAGTAATAGTTCTTTAAATATCGGTATTTACGATGGGGAACCTACAACTATGAAGAATATGTATACATTAACGAAGCGTGCACTTCGTCAAAGTTTTTACGAAGGCTATGGGCATATCTTTTATACGAGTAAACAACTGAAAACACAACCCTTCGATCCTTTACTAACACCCGAAGAGCAACAATTATTAATAAGTAGTTTAGAGGATGGGAATATTGAAGCTGTTAAAGCATTTTTATATCGACTATCTAATGAAGAAATATATTACGAGCAGGATGACTTACGTATTCATCTAACAAGTGTTTTAGCACAAATCCGACGTTTTATGCTGAAGTATAAATTGCATGAGAAAGCTGCAATTGAACAAAATTATCGTCAGCTTTTTCATTTAATTATTGAGCACCCTATATTTTATACCATTCAAAATGGCATCATATCATTTACACAAAAACTGATTGAATTGGCCCGTGAGGCACGTATGGAGAAACGAGCTGACTATGTAGAACTGGCCATAGAAATTATCGACCAACAGTTTCAGGACAGCGGGTTATCTTTACCTTACGTTGCTCATAAATTAGGGATTAGTCCCAATTATTTAAGTACGATCTTTTCAAAGAAGCAAGGCTTGCCACTTAAACGCTACCTGCAGCAGGTACGAATTCATAATGCCACAAAAATGCTAGTAGAAACTGATTTTGCTATTAGTGAAATTGCCTATTTAAATGGTTTCGAAGATTCGAATTACTTCATTAAAGTTTTTAAACAGCACATCGGCATTACGCCTCATCGTTATCGTAAAGCTTAAAAGGGCTTATCAACATAACGTGGAGTTCATTTCCGTTCGAACTGAGAACTTGTGCGAAAGCGTAGCGAGCGAAGGCTTATCTTCACACGTGCAATCTCATTATCTAGTATTATTTTCAATTATCATATTTTCAATAAGAATAAATAAACAAGAGAATTCATTTGAAAGAGGTTAAATAATCCTCGAAAATGTTTAAAAAAACTAAATTTGTGGTAAAGGTTAGTCATAACCCCTTTAAATCTAGCATATATTTATAGTTTGTATCTTACTATAAATATTCTTTAACAATAATAATTATAATTTACTAGCAATTCTATTTTGCATTTGTTATAGTTATTGTTGAAGAGTTTGACTCACAATTTTTTCTTCAGGAGGTAAACTAATATGACAAACCAAAATGATCGTAGCCGTCGTTTTACAACAGCAGGTGGCGCTCCAGTAGTAAGCAACCATGATTCAATGTCAGCAGGTCCTCGTGGTCCTCTACTTCTTCAGGATGTATGGTTAGTTGAAAAATTAGCAAACTTTAACCGTGAAGTTATTCCTGAACGTCGTATGCACGCTAAAGGTTCAGGTGCATTCGGTACTTTCACTGTAACGCATGATATTACTAAATATACTAAAGCAAAAATTTTCTCAGAGGTCGGGAAAAAGACTGAAATGTTTGCACGCTTCTCTACAGTAGCAGGTGAGCGTGGTGCAGCAGATGCTGAGCGCGATATTCGTGGCTTTGCACTTAAATTCTATACAGAAGAGGGTAACTGGGATTTAGTTGGTAACAACACACCTGTATTCTTCTTCCGTGATCCTTTACACTTTACAGATTTAAACCACGTGGTAAAACGCGATCCACGTACAAATATGAAAAACGCTAATTCAAACTGGGATTTCTGGACTTCATTACCAGAGGCACTTCACCAAGTAACAATTGTTATGTCTGATCGTGGTATTCCGGCTGGATACCGCAATATGCACGGGTTCGGTTCTCACACTTATAGCTTTATTAATGAAGAAAATGAGCGCGTATGGGTTAAATTCCATTTCAGTACAGAACAAGGGATTAAAAACTTAACTGGTGCTGAGGCTGCTGAAGTAATCAGTAACGACCGCGAATCTTCACAGCGCGATTTATATGAGGCAATTGAAAATGGCGATTTCCCTAAATGGAAAATGTCCATTCAAGTAATGACAGAAGAACAAGCTCGCGAATTACCATATAACCCATTCGATTTAACAAAGGTATGGTATAAAAAAGACTTCCCATTAATACCCGTGGGTGAATTCGAATTAAACAAAAATGCGGACAACTACTTTGCGGAAGTTGAGCAAGCTGCCTTTGCACCTTCTAACATTATCCCTGGCATTAGCTTCTCGCCAGACAAAATGTTACAAGCTCGTATCTTTGCATATGCAGATGCACAACGCTACCGTTTAGGTGTAAACCACTACATGCTTCCTGTAAACGCACCAAAATGTCCTTTCCGTACATTCCACCGCGATGGTGCTATGCGTTTCGATGGCAACCTTGGTTCAACTTTAGGCTATGAACCAAATAGCTATGGTGAATGGGAGCATAATTTAGACTATAAAGAGCCTGAATTACGCATTGACGGTAATGCTGGTATCCACGACTTCCGTGAAGACGACAACAACTACTTCGAGCAGCCAGGTAAATTATTCCGCCTAATGACTGCCGAAGAGCAACAACGCCTATTTGAAAATACTGCTAATGACATGGCATCAGTTGAAGAGTTCATTAAACGTCGTCATATCCTTCACTGCTATTTAGCTGATCCAGCATATGGTGAAGGTGTAGCAAAAGCTATGGGCCTTTCATTAGAAGGTATGGATCTTTCAAACCCATACGTAAAACAACCAACTAACGTTTAATTGATTTCAGCGAGGCAAATTGATTTTTTTCCACTATTATTGATATCCAAATCCAACTTTCTCCATGTGAAGGGCCACTTCACATGGAGTTTTTTTATCTTAATGACAAATAAAACTTGTGCCCAAATTGATAGACACAAGCCCGCTCTAATAATTATTGATAAATTTGACTGCCCGCCTTTTTAAATTCCTTCGCCTTCTCTTGCATACCTCTGTGGATTGCTTCCGTCGTATTTAAGTCTTTCTCTTTTGCATAAGTACGAATATCCTGTGAGATTTTCATACTACAAAACTTAGGTCCGCACATTGAACAGAAGTGCGCAGTTTTTGCTCCTTCAGCTGGCAATGTTTCATCGTGATATTCGACTGCACGCTCTGGGTCTAGAGATAGATTGAATTGATCTCGCCAGCGGAATTCAAAGCGTGCCTTAGATAGCGCATCATCACGTTGCTGTGCCCCTGGATGCCCTTTCGCTAAATCAGCAGCGTGCGCAGCAATTTTATACGTAATAACCCCTACACGAACATCCTCACGATTTGGTAAGCCTAGATGCTCTTTTGGCGTCACATAACATAGCATTGCCGTACCAAACCAACCTATCATCGCAGCACCAATGGCTGATGTAATATGGTCATAGCCCGGAGCAATATCTGTTGTTAACGGCCCTAACGTATAGAAAGGAGCTTCCTTACACACCTCTAACTGCTTGTCCATATTTTCTTTAATAAGATGCATTGGTACATGCCCTGGTCCTTCTACCATCACCTGTACATCGTGCTCCCAGGCAATTTGCGTTAATTCCCCTAGCGTTTCCAACTCCGCAAACTGAGCCTCATCATTTGCATCTGCAATAGAACCAGGACGTAAACCATCACCTAAAGAGAAAGCAACATCATAGGTTTTCATAATTTCACAGATTTCTTCAAAATGAGTATATAAGAAGCTCTCTTGATGGTGATATAAACACCACTGTGCCATAATCGAGCCTCCTCTAGACACTATGCCAGTTACACGATTAGCCGTTAATGGCACATAGCGTAGCAATACGCCTGCATGAATCGTGAAGTAATCTACACCTTGCTCTGCTTGTTCGATTAACGTATCACGATACACTTCCCACGTTAAATCCTCTGCCACACCATTTACTTTTTCGAGCGCTTGATAAATCGGCACCGTCCCTACTGGCACTGCGGCATTACGGATAATCCATTCACGCGTCGTATGAATATGTTTACCCGTGGATAAATCCATGATGTTATCAGCACCCCAGCGTGTAGCCCAGGTCATTTTTTCTACTTCTTCTGCAATAGAGGATGACACCGCTGAATTTCCAATATTGGCGTTAATTTTCACGTGGAAGTTGCGTCCAATAATCATCGGCTCTGCCTCAGGGTGATTAATATTAGATGGCAAAATTGCACGCCCCGCCGCGATCTCTGAGCGCACGAACTCAGGATCCATATTTTCGCGAATCGCTACAAATTCCATTTCTGGAGTAATAATTCCCTTTCGTGCATAGTGAAGCTGCGTTACATTTTTACCTTTCTTCGCACGCAAAGGCTTTCTAGATAAATCCGGAAAAACATTTTCTTTCATTCGTGGATCTTCGGCATTGCGGAATCCATTATCTTCCGGCTTAATCGTACGACCCTCGTATTCTTCAACGTCGTCTCGTTCTCTGATCCATATACTACGTAAAGCTGGCAATCCTTTCGTAATGTCCACCTTATGTGCAGGATCAGTGTACGGGCCACTCGTATCATAAACACGCACTGGTGCATTTTCCTCTTCACCAAAGCTTCCTGTCGTCGGACTTAAAGCAATCTCACGCATTGGCACTAAAATATCTGGTCGAGAACCTTCTACGTAAACTTTTTTACTTCCTTCAAAATTTGACATAATCGTAATATTCTTTTCGCTAACTGTTGTCATAAACTACTTCGCTCCCTTTTATATTTATACAAGGACCGAATCTAGCTCACCCCAACAAAAACGAAAGCCGAATCCAAAAAAATTTTGGATCCGGCTAAGAATGTAAAGGTATAGTTATTGCAAATAACATAGTGTGCAATAATGGTTAACTTTCCCACGCTGGTATGAGCCAGATCAGGTCCAAAGGGTCAAGAAACCTCTATGCGTTTCCCTCTCAGCCTGACTCATCAGACTCCCCTAGTTAATACTATTAAGTTTGATGCTAGTGTAGCAGATATTGCTAATAGATGGAAGCTTCATTTAATTATTTTTAGCACATTCATCAAGAATCAGCGTCAGATTAGACTTTGGCGCACAACTTCTCGTTATCTGATGAATTCATATACTTTGAAGTTTTATCGGAACAATTCCAGTTTGTATTAACCATGGCAATCAAATTAGCACCTAGCCATTAGGTAAACAACAACTCCGCTACATAAATCACAATCGTCACTGTAATACAGCTCACAATCGTTGAAAATAAAACTGTTTGTGCAGCAGTTGCCGATTCTACATCATATTCTAATGCCAGACTGGAACTATTTCGCGATGTCGGGAATGAACTAGCTATAAAAAGTGATTGTGCCACGACACCGTCTAGACCAAGCGCAAATATGATAAGCAATGCTACGGCGGGCCCTATGATTAATCGTGTAAAACAGCTAATGTATACCATCTTATTGAACATGGATTTTATTTCAAGCTGTGATAGCTGTGCCCCTAAAGTTATTAATGCTACAGCGATAAAACCATCTGCCACATGGTCTATCGGAATTTTTACGAACTGTGGAATAGGGATATTAAAATAGTTCATAGTAACGCCAATAATAAGCGCATGAATAATAGGCATTTTGAGTAAATCCTTCAAAATTGACATACCTGATTTTGTTGAAGAAATTAAATTGTACAAGCCGTAAGTATACGTCGTCATATTTTGAAATATAACGAGAATAACTTGAATCGCTACCCCAATCGGCTGAGTCACAAAAATCATTTGGGCAACTGGAATACCATAGTTGCCTGAATTAATGAGGACAACGCTATTTTTAAACACCGCAGCCTCTGTTTGTACTAAACCGAGCCCCTTTGCTAGAAAGTGACTAAGTACCATCTGGCTTCCGATAAAGAGTAGAATAAAAAACGCAACTTCCCCAAGCACAGACAACTCTATACTCGTTTCATATAAATTCACAAAAACAGCTGCTGGCATGAAGCAATATGTAATAAGTTGAGATAGCGCCTTTAAATTAAAGCGAAATTTCCTTTGTAAAACTACGCCAAGTACTAGAAGCACTAAAATCGGAGCAACAATTTGAAAGAAAATCATACCGAGATACACCACAGTGTTGTCCCCCTTTCCTCTCCTATAGTAGTGCTGTTATTATGCTTGGTCAATGTACTTCAAAGTTAACTCATAGCCATTTATGAGAAATTTTCATCCACCTTCTTTTACTATAAAAAAAGAAAGACTGCCTCAAATATCGAAGCATTCTTTCTTAAAGTTCCATTAAGCAAGCTTAAAGCGATTAACGACCTCTTGTAATTCTTTTGAAATCTCGTTCATATTATTGATGGAATCTGCAACCTTTTGTAGTTCCGCTTGTTGGTCAATAGCAGATGCACTTACCTGTTCTGCAGATGCAGCAGTCTCCTCAGAAATAGCAGAAATACTTTGGATTGACATAATCGCTTGATTTTTATGCTCTAACATATGAGAAAGTTTAGTCATTAACTCACTAATTGACGTTGCAATAGAACTAGAAAGTTCACTATTGTCTTTAAACGCAACCTCCGTGCTTTTTACTGAGTCATTTTGAGCATGTATTAAGCCCGCGTTTGAGGCAATGACAGCAACTGTTTGCTGGGAATTTTCAAGAATGCTATCTACCGTTTGCTTAATAACCTCTGTTTCATTTCTGGATTGCTCTGCTAGCTTTCTTACCTCCTCAGCGACAACTGCAAAACCTTTACCATGTTCACCAGCACGTGCAGCTTCTATACTTGCATTTAAGGCTAATAGATTTGTTTGCTCGGTAATACCCTGAATAGACGCTATAATTTGATTGATATTGGCAATATTAGAAGCCAATGACTCCATTTGCTCCTGAATACGTCCATTCATTACATTCGTTTCTGAGTTTCGTTCACGCAAGCTTTCGACTTCTTTCATTCCTTTGTCTGTTGTTGCTTTCGTTTTATTCGACAGCTCATCCATTTCTTTTGAAAGCATTGTAATAGTATCAATTTGATCAGATAAGTCAATCATCCGATAATTGGTTTCTTCTGTATCCTCAGACTGCTTTGATGCTCCCTGTGCAATTTCATTAATAGCTACCGAGACTTCTTGACTTGAAGCAACTATTTCGTTAAACGCCTCATGAACATGATTTGATGATTGATTGAGTAATGTCGTAGCATTCAGCACCGTTTGAATGGCGCTATTCGTTTGATCCAACATATTATTATAAGCTAATGCAACAGCACCAATTTCATCAGGCTTAATATATTTACCATCAACTTTTTGAGTTAAATCTCCAGTCGCTGCTGTTTCAATAGAAGTACGTAAAAACTTTAATGGCCTCAGTAATTTATAAATAAACAGTGCACTAGCGACGGTCATTAATACGACTATAATAATTGACGCAATTATGGTAAAGACAAGCACATAATTATAGGTTTCTAATATTTTGGATCTTGGTAGCACTAATTGCACAGTCCATGTTTCATCAATACCATCTAAATTCATCGGAGCAAAAACGTTAAATGAATTTTCCTTAAGCTCGTCGGAACCCAAATACATACTTTTTAGCTCGCCACTATCCATTGTTTGTTTAATGCTTTTCCAATCCAAAATATCCTGCATATTTATTCCTTCTAATGAATTACCAAAGCTATTTGTAGTTAAAACTCCATTATTTGTAATAATTGCAGCATAGCCACCATTTGGCTTTACAGACTCTGTCAATTCCTTTAAATAATCAATAGCTATATCAGCCGTCAATGTTCCAAAAAATGACCCCGAAGCATCGACTAACGGAACAGCAATCGTTGTCATCAGTACTGTTTGTCCATTTATTTTATAATCATATGGTTCCGTTAGAACAGATCTTCCTTCTTCTTTTGGTATCCAATACCATTCGGATATACTTTTGTCATCGATGCCTTCAAGTGCAGCCGTTGTTATTCCATTTCCATCCTTATTTAAATAAGGTATAAAGCGGTTTTTTGAATCCACTAAAGTAGCATTTATTATTGGCTCCATTTTTGTGGAGTTCTGTTCAAAAACAGCACCTACACCAAGTAAATCTTCATTATTGACTAAGTTAGTTTCCATCATATCTATTATGTCTTCTGCGGAAAGCTCACCTTTTTTCTCCATACCTTCAACTATACGTTTCGTCGTAAGTAAAGTCGTGTTTACTTTTTTAAAGCGTTCACTCATCTTTGCTGCCGAATATTCAGCAGTTTTCAATGTTGCACTTTCTGCATCATCAACACTTTGACCCTTCAAAATAACTCCTACAATAACAGTATATGTAATAAACAACACTAAAAATAACCCTATAATTAGAGCGGACAGCTTTAAAGCAACACTCCTAGATTTCCCCATCACAACACCCCACTTTTATACATAATAATAATGGATGGAATGTCGTATCACAATAAGATATTTAACGAATTAAGTAGAATTTTACCGATTTATAGAGAATTCAAAGGTATATATCCTAAAAATCTAAACTACATAATAAAGGACTAATTATTCACCAATTTTGGTTATCTAGTAAAACATACCTAACATATACTAAAATATTGAAATATATGATATATTATCTACAAAATACTATGATCGGAGTGATTAACTTGAAGAATAAAGCGTTATCAACTTTTATGGCTACTGCTATTACAGCAACTTTAGTTTTGCCAGTATCAACTGCAAACGCTGCTTCAAATGATTCACCTTTAAACCACTCAATTCAAATTGATGGGCAAGTAGCTTCAGCCAAAACAAAGGGGCAAACCGTTACCATTAACAACGTCACTAAAGATAAAGTACTTACATCCAATGGCCAATTTAAAATTAGCCAGTCGCTGAAGCCCCTCTTTAACACATCGAACAAAACTGCACTGATGAATGCCGAAGCAACAATAGTAGTAAAAAACGGCGAAATTACGAGCGTTACAGAACTAACACTAACTAAAGCTGGCACAAACAATAAGGCAGTATATTTTAATGGCGGTGACGCAGAAATTTCAGGAAACCTAACTGTAAATGCGGATTATGTAAAAGTTCAAAATGTAACTATTAAAGATGAGCTTATTGTAACTAATCGTGTGAAGAAGGCAATTACAATTGATGACGTTACTATCGGGGATACAATTACTTTTAAACCTTTATTAACTAGAAAAATTAATTGGTTAAATGTCACTTTAAAAGATATTAAATTTCCAGACATTAACTTGGAGCGTACGAAAGTACATGTGACTTCTGACAAAACTATTTCAAAAGTCGATGTAGTTGGTAAAGTTACAGCATTTGAAGTTACGGCCAATGTTGAAAAGCTTACAATCGATGTTGAGAAAGATTTTAGCCTTTACGGGGAAGGTAAAATTGAGCAAGTGATTGTCAAACACGGGGAAAAGGTGGCATTAGATTCAGGACATCTTATTAACAAGGTGCAGGTGGATGATAAAAAAGCCTCTGTAAAATTACCTGTGGCGAATAAAAATGAGCTAAGTAATTTAGTAGCTATACCCCCATATGTTACCGTTTCTGTTAATGGGAACGACGTTTTAACAACCGAGAAATGGACAACGCAGGCTGAACGTACAGCATTCGAATATGCCGTAAGTAGCGCAAGAACAGTAGCTAATAATTCCAACGCCTCTCAGGAACAAATAAACAATGCTATTACACAATACAGGATTGCATTAACCGTTTATCAAGCTGCGCAAAAGAACGGAACAAAATATGTTTACGGCGATAAGTCTTCATTACAATCGATGATTAATTCTATTCAGTATGTAACGGTTTCTTGGAATAATGGTAATGATGTAGCTTCATATACGCCTTGGACGACTCAAAGTGAGAAGGATGCTTTAACTTCCGCCGTTTCATCCGCTCAGTATGTTGTAAATAATAGCTATGCAAGTCAGTCTGATATCACAAATTCTATTAGTAATTTAAACAACGCGATCACAGTTTATAAAAATGCTCAAAAATATGGTACTTACCAAACTAGTGGAGATAGATCTGCCCTTTTATCGCTGATTAACTCTGTTCAGTATGTTGCGGTTTCTTGGAATAATGGTAATGATGTAGCTTCATATACACCTTGGACGACTCAAAGTGAGAAGGATGCTTTAGCTTCTGCCGTTTCATCCGCTCAGTCTGTTGCAAATAATACCTATGCAAGTCAGTCTGATATCTCAAGTTCTATTAGCAATTTAAACTACGCGATCACAGTTTATAAAAATGCTCAAAAATATGGTACTTACCAAACTAATGCCGATAGATCTGCCCTTTTATCGCTGATTAACTCTGTTCAATATGTAACCGTCTCTGTTAATGGATCTGAATTATCTTCTTATACAATTTGGACGACACAAAGTGAAAAAGACGCTCTAGTTTCAGCTGTTTCATATGCTCAAAATGTTGCAAATAATGGCTACTCGTCTCAGTCAGAAATTTCGTCTGCATATAATTATTTATATAGCGCTATTTCAACGTATAGAAGTAATCATAAATCCGGTGTAAACTATCGAAATTATGTTGATAAATCTTGGCTAACGTCACTTATAAATTCTGTTCAGTATGTAAAGGTTTCTGCTAATGGAGATGGAACTGATATACCTTATTATGAAAAGTGGACAACAGAAAGAGCAAAACGTGACCTAGAAAAAGCAGTGCAAAACGCTCAATCTGTTGTCAATAACTCCTATGCATCTTCGTACGAAGTGACAGATGCTATTAACAGTTTAGACAAGGCAATCCGCGTTTATAAGGAAGCTCAACTTGACGGTAGTAAAAGATAGAAAATAAAAAGGACTCTACACTGAGAGAGTCCTTTTCATTCTCATATAGAGTCATTCTTAACCCAAAACATCTATTTGAGCCTGTGTATATTCTCTATTCCAGTTTTCATACCATCTCACAATTCCTTTACTCAGCTCCACCGCTAAGTGCTCCTCCTGCATTTTTTAACAGCCAATCTATCTTCACTGCCGAACCCCGCACCTTCTTAAGATTATTATAACAAACTCTTCCCTTTGGACGAGGGTTCTATCTATTACTTTGTAGGTTCTATCCCTCTCTGCGAAAAAAGCGGCCTAATTTCCGTTCATATTTTCATAAGTACATAAGACACAAAGTATTAAAAAAAACATATCCAATCTTCCTATCCACCTAAAATATAGATAAAAAAATCCCGAGATATGATAAAATTGGTTTACCAACATAAATTAGGATATTTCCATCTAGACTAGACTCTTTTCAAGAGACAAATAATATACTTATTTCTCAAGGCAACAAAAGGTCTCACTTAGGATAAAAATCCTACGATATACCATTAAAATTTATATACAACCAAATTAGGAGGTTTCCCATACTATGAAAAACAAAAGAAAACTAGCCTTACTTACCCTAGTTGCAGTTCCTTCACTGATCTATACTGTGCCTGCAACGTCAGCATCGGCTGCTAATATTACAGAACAGGTTAAAACTGCCTACATATACGATAATACTTATTACTACAACTCTAAAGTTGCGAATGTTGTTCGACTTATTTCCAACATTAATGATACAACCGCTTCATTCCAAGCAACTTTAGAGACAGCCAGCAAAGCATACGATGAGTTAACCGCGACGGAACAACAGTACGTCACGAATTATTCAACGTTGTCAAATCATAAACAGACGAAAATAGCGTATCGTAAGCTTGCTGATCAAATTGAAGAGAAATTAGCTTCAGTGGAACCGTCTTCTGCGAATTACTACCAAAATGTTATGGAAACGAAAGATCGGTACAATACGTTAAATGCAGCACAAAAGACCTTTGTAAGTGCGGAATCACAAAGAATACTGACATCCTATATTTCGCCAAACACATCTATAGATAAAGTAGTTAATAAAATACAATTATTAAACTCTTCTCGCATTACCTTCCATCAAGATGTAGCTGATGCTAGAGCGGAGCTTAATGCACTACGTAGACATACTAACGTTTCATTACCCGCTGGTGTCGAAAAAATGTTGTTAGATGCTGAACAGCTTGTTGTCAAGGATAAGGCAGCGGCTAAGGAAGTGGAAAACGCTATTGCCGCTTTATCTCCTAAAACGTCCACTGCTCAAGATGTACAAGCAGTGAAAACAGCTTTCGAAGCTTTAACGCCTGTGCAACAGCAGCTTGTGCCAAATGTCTGGACTTTAGTTGACTTTGTCAACGGGAAATATGATCTACCAGCTAAAGGAAATGGGACTAAAACGCCAATTTTATCGGAAATGGCAGCTGTACCTGGTAAAATCACAGCTATGACTAGAAACAAAAGTACTTATACAGCAAAAATAAATGTTGCTGACTTAGAAAATAGTACAGAGCGCTTCGTTTTAACAACAAAATCCAATATGACTGTTATTATTCCACCACTAGGAACTCTTCTTAATGAGGATACTGGTGTTATGGAAATTCAAATTACACGAAATTTGAATCGTATCACATTCAAAGCAACTTTAAATAATAAACCAGTTGAATTTGAAGCAGATATGGAAATTATTATCGAGAATTTATCACCGAATTCCTCAATCGTTCGTAATTACGACTTTGGCGAACAAGAGCCAGCTAATTACATAGTAGAAGGAAATCGTTTTTTCATTCAAACAAGCTCATCTAGTTCATTCCAAATTGTTAGATAGTAATCCACTAATAATTCCTAGTAAAAACCATAACCCTCTGCCAATTTTATTATTTGCAGAGGGTTATGGTTTTTTCTGCTCTGCTACCGCTTCTTCACCCCTTTTAAAAAATTCAATGGGCACCTGTAACGAAATCTAACTTACATTAATAAATCATAAAGAAGACCTTTTTATATTATAACATCAACAATTTTGCTCTGTTTGGTATTCCAAACAACTCCCCTTTTTCAACATTTTTGGTCCAACAACTTCTTAAGCAATGTGCAATCATTCCCTTCATCAGAACGTACTTTTATCGCGTTATTTCATAAAATTTTCAGAAAACCATTGACAATTGTCATAAAACAGGGATAATCATTAATAAAGTTTCCTTAGAGAAACAATATTATGTTCAGGAAATATTATTATGGAAAGGAACAAAAAATGCACATGGAAAAAATATTATTGAAACCACTTTCTGAATGCTCGTTTGGAGATTGCTTTTTAATAAAAGAAATAAATATTAAGGGTCCTTTAAGAAGAAGATTATTAGATTTGGGTTTTGTGAAAGAAGCAGAAATCACTGTTCTTCGTAAAAGTCCTTTAGGGGACCCTGTTGCTTATCGCGTAAGCAATACGACGATCGCATTACGTAAAGATGAAAGCTCTATGATTCTGGGCGAAATTGTTAGGGGGAATACAGAGTGAGAGTAAATAGAATAGCTTTAGCAGGTAACCCGAATACAGGTAAAAGTACATTATTTAATACATTAACGGGTTTGAAGCAACATACCGGAAACTGGCCAGGGAAGACAGTTGTTCATGCAGAAGGATCTTTTGAACACAAAGGAGAGCAATATGTACTCGTGGATTTACCCGGGACCTATTCTCTATTTTCCAATTCAGCAGATGAAGAAGTTGCCAGAGACCATATTGTTTTTGACCAACCGGATGCAACGATTGTTGTGCTTGATGCAACATCATTAGAGAGAAATTTAAATCTCGCGCTCCAAGTTTTAGAAATGACTAATAATGTCATTATTTGTATCAATTTAATAGATGAAGCCGAGAAAAAAGGTATGCGAATTGATGAAAGAAGATTAGCTCGTGAACTAGGCGTCCCAGTCGTAAAAATATCGGCAAGAAATAAAAAAGGTATTAATCAATTGCTCGATACATTAGGTCAACTGGTGAAGGAGCAAATTGTCACCACTCCGTATCGCATGAAATATTCGAAAGAAATAGAGGAAGCAATTACAAAAATAGAATCGAAATTAGAAGGTTATTTTGATGAAAAATATCCATTAAGATGGGTTGCCCTTCGCTTACTTGATGGTGATGAGGAACTAATCTTAAAACTGCAAAATCATAAGAATAATAAACAGCATGAGGTGAGAACGAATGGAGTCCCAGTCAGTGTTAAATCATAATTCTCTTAAGAGTATTTTAGCTGAAGTGAACGAGGTTTCGAAAGAGGATATTCGAGATGAAATCGTTAGTGATATTTATACTAAAAGCAAATCTTTATGTAAAAAAGTAGTATCGCAGCAAACTGCAATGTACAGATCTGATAAATTAGATGAAATTTTCACATCCCGCATTTGGGGATTCCCTATTATGCTTATCTTGCTTGGGACTGTCTTTTACATTACTATTGCTGGCGCAAACGTACCATCTGATATGTTAGCAAACTTATTTGGCTATCTAGAAAGTAAGCTAACAATTCTGTTTGAAGCAATGCATGCACCAGAATGGCTACACGGTATTTTAATTCTTGGGCTATTTAGAGGTACCGGTTGGGTTATTAGTGTTATGCTACCGCCAATGGCTATTTTCTTTCCTATGTTCGCTCTATTAGAAAACTACGGCTACCTTCCACGTGTAGCATTTAACATGGACCGTTTATTTAAACGAGCAGGAGGTCACGGGAAGCAGTCATTAACAATGGCAATGGGCTTCGGTTGTAATGCGGCTGCTATCATGTCAACGAGAATTATAGAATCTCCTCGTGAACGAATGTTAGCCATTTTAACGAACAATTTTGTTCCTTGTAACGGGAGATGGCCAACACTTATTTTATTAGCATCATTATTTATGGTAACTGGTTTTTCAGGTGCAACAGGTACATTTGTAACAGCAGCCATTTTAATAGGATTTGTTATGCTGGGCGTCGTTGTGACATTATCAGTTTCCTGGGTTCTTTCTAAAACCGCTTTAAAAGGTGTTCCTACCCATTACACACTAGAGCTTCCACCATTCCGAAAGCCAAAGTTCTGGAATACAATTTTAAGAGCAAGTCTTGATAAAGCATGGTATGTATTAAAAAGAGCGGTTGTCGTTGCAGCGCCTGCCTCTATTTTGACTTGGGTATTTGCTAATATTTACGTTGGTGATACGAGTATTCTAATGCATTTCATTAACTTTTTGGATCCGTTTGGTCAGGCTCTTGGTATGGATGGCTTTATTATGGCTGCATTTATTCTTGGACTACCAGCCAATGAAATTGTGATCCCTATCCTAATTATGGCGTATTTATCGCAAGGAGCTATGCTAGAAATTGAGGATTTATCGAAGCTAAAACAAGTGTTTATCGACCAAGGCTGGACGTGGCTCACAGCTTTAAATATGATGCTGTTCTCACTGCTACACTTCCCTTGCGGAACGACTTTAGTCAATATTTATAAAGAAACAAAAAGTCCAAAGTGGACATTTATGTCATTTTTAATTCCAACGGTTATTGCTATTGGCATGACATGGCTAACGGCGACAGTTGCTCGGGCGTTTGGTTGGGTGTAGTGATGAGGATGCCCTTCTAATAAATCGCTCTGCAAAACAAAAATCAACCTTATTTTATTGAAGAGGCTGCTTTATTTAATAACAGCATTGATTATAAAAAGCGAAAACCAAGTGATCTTTAAATGACCACTTGGTTTTTTGATAATTATTGGATTGAAGGATCTTTATAACCAACCTTAGCATAGAACTTATGGTAATTACCATACTTATCTTCCAATACAATTGTCACCCAGTCACCGTTAAAGAATTTGGCTGGATGCGTTAGATCTTTTGTAACACGAGCAACATTTGTCGCAATCGTCCCTGTTCCTTTTGCTAATGAACTATTAGAACCATGTACAACTGTATCAATTACCTCTGCTGGTAATCTATCTTTAATAACATTAAGATCTGTTCCTGCTGTATCTGATAAGTAGTAGTACTTCAGTAACTCGCCGTTTTCATAGAATTGTTGGGCAGAGCCAAGTAAATCGAATGTCGCTTGAACTTTTCTATCGTCACCTTGCGAATTAAGGTAGCTAAGTTTAATTTCCATAAACTTCGCATCCAATGTTCTGTATAGATATAAACCAGTATTAATGAACTTATGTCCTTCAAAGCCTGGAATAACAAAATCTCGAGTTTTATCATTCATTGTAACAGTAATTGTTTTATTAGCGTCACTAGGTAATTTCGGTTTAATAATGAGTTTACTTTCTTTTGTAGTATCTGTTCCTACTGTATAAGACACAGGTTCGTATTTGTCTGTAACATCAATATCATTATCATTCGTGTCTTTTGTAGTAATCTTCAAGATATCTGCCAAACCAACAACAACTTTATCATCTGTACCTACAAGGCTTGATTTACCGTTTTCATCACGCATAATAGTTTCACTAAACGTGATAGTAAATGTATCATCATCATTGCGGTAGATAAGTCCTGGATACTTTTTATTGTCCATAGGGGACGTCATGCCGATGCTTGGTGGTGTACCATCAGAGTAAAAGTCTTGTTTCATCAAGCCTGTTGCTGATTTATCATGGTCATTATACGAATCGTTCGCCTTATAAATCGTGAAGTTACCAGGCGTATCCTCTACTCCAACGTAAACTACATATTCAGTATGTGGCTTTAATGTTACTCCTTTCGCATCTACTGTTCCCGAAAGACCTTTTCCTGTTTTTTCAATGGATGGACTAGTTTTAAGCTTTGTTTCTAAATATTTTTCATCTGCTGGCGCAGTTAATTTAGCGTCTGGATTGTCAATTAAATTTCCATCCTTATCTTTAATTCTTTTTTCAACAAACCAGTAATGAACTATTGCTGTTTCATCCGTTTCAAAGCTAATTGTTGCTTCTGTATCTTTATTATTCTTTGGCTTAATCTCTAAATCACGAATTAAAGGTGCCTTGGTATCTTCAAATACTTTCTTAGAATCTGAGATTTTAGAGAGCTCTCCACCGCGATCTTTAAGTACCATGTAAACAGAGTAGCTACTAAATGGATCCAGTTTATTTTGTTCAACAGATACAGGGAATTTTTGTGTAGTTGTTTCTAAATCTGCTGTGCCTGTACCACGTTGAATATAGATATCTTTTCCACCAATTTGGAAGTAACCAGATTTATTAGAATCACCTGCGAATTCATTAGCAAAATCACGCTCTGTAATATTATGATCTTTTAAATACTGTTGGAAAGTCTTCGTCTCACCATTATCGACTACTGTATCTGGTAGTATCATATAGTAATACGTACCAGCCTTATTCGGCTCGAATTCGATTTCTGCTCGACGGAAACCATCAGATTCATCAGCTTTATTTACTATGTTTCCTATTTTTATAGTAGGCTTCACAGTATCTTCGTGTTTATATTCCGCATAGTTACGAATAGGGTCGCCTGGCTTCACTGTATTCGTATTTTCAAATGCATTGTCCGCTAAATCTTTAACACTAGGTAGCACCGTTACACGCAATGTATCACCATTAACAAACCCTGTATCAGATGGAATAGTTAACAATACTTTCTTGTCTCCAGGTTTATACTCTACAGCTGATGGTTTAATCCCCTTTTCTCCCGTTACATTTACAATAACTGTACCTGTTAACAAATAATTGTTAACATCGCGGGCACTTTCTGGATCTAGTGCTTCGTTCACAGTTAGCTCAAACTGATTGTTGCTCTTCCTTACTAGCTTTCCTTGTTCCACATACGGATTTATATTATCAAGTTCTCCCGTTTTAAATTCCTTAACTGCAGCAGGATCTTTTGAATAATTACCCGAATCATCCTTCATCACTACATAAAGTTGGTACTCCGTTTCAGCCTCTAAATCCGTTAACATTTCAGTAATCCCAAGTTTACCCGCAACTGCCTTGCCCTTACCTGTTGGTTTAGCAACAATATCTGCTGTTGTTGGATCAGTAGCAGTTGTCTTTTTACGTACGTAGTAGTAATAGTCTCCTGGTTCACTTGCTGTAAATTTAAACTCTGCACGTTTTCCGCCATGTAGCGGTGTAACTGTTAAAGATTTAACAACTGGCGGTGAAGCATCCTTCATCTGGAATGATTGTGATTTAATATCCGAAACATTTTTCGCTCCATCAACGACCATCACATAAACAACATATTCTTTTTTCTCACCTAAATTAGTGATTTTAATAGTGTTTTTGCCATTCACTGCTGCGCCTGTTCCACTTGCCGCATTGTCGGTAGAAATGCGATTTACCATTTCTTTTTTCGTTGGTGTATCGGCGCCTTTTTCACGAACAATATAGTAGTAAGTTCCAACTTTATCTGAATTGAAGTCTACCTGAACATCACTACCATTTAAAACTGTTACATTCGTAATGTCGATTATAGGTTTTGTTTTATCAGCTGGTTTTTGATTATCTATATCATCTTTATCGACTGGTTTACCATCTGGATCTGTAATAATACCGATATTATCTTTATCCTCTAAGAAGTCATCAAAGATATTATTCGGTGACTCGTCCTTCGGTAAAATAACTTTTTCAACATACGTGTAATCTCCAAGATCAACCCAACCGTATACATTATCAACGTACAGAAGGCCTACGCGACCGTCTATATATATTTCTAAATCAGTAAAGCTGTTATAGTTAATCCTATCAATATTGCCACTTCCGTAAATCGTTAGCTTCGTTTCTGTATCAAGGTTTAGTGTACCGATATTTCCTTGAATCTCAAATTCACGAACATTCCCGATGATGTCTACACGTGGTAGCTTCATATTTGTTTCAATTTTTGTACCGCTTTGAGCAACAACTAGGCGCGATACAGTGCTGTTATAAAATTCAATATGTTTTTCAACATTTTTCATTGTTACTTTATCTTTAGACCAGTTCTCAAATGGTTTGTTTTTATCAGGATTCTTGTCGGAATTCTGATCTGTCCAATTTTGAAGATCTGTTGTCGGACCTTTATTGGACGAGGACGAGCCTTCATCATCTGGACTATCTGGATTAGACCAGTTGATAAATGCAGTATTGGTGCTTGCTATACGGCCAAGAGATAATGGCTTGTAGTAGGAAAAGCCTAATTGTAAAGGTGGACGTACCGTTTCGTTGACAAGCATTGTGCCAGTCAGTGTAACATTTGAAAACTCAATATAGTTCCCATTGACAACGATTGTCGCACCGAATGATTTATGATCGCCATCAAACTCTAGAAATCTTGAACTTGTCCCGCTAGCATTCAATGTGAGCTTCGAAACAGAGCGAATAGTTTCGCCTGAAAGATCCCCTTCAATAAGCGCCCCTTTTAATACCGGTGCATTATCTTCGTTAAAAATATGCGAGAGACTTTCCGGAACTGAATATGGCTCAGCATTTATGTAAACAATATCGTCTTCAACACCAGTAATTTTGAAAGATGTGGCGTTGCCCTTTTTCTCTTGTGAACGCACAATAAAGGATGCAATTTGTCCACGTGTTACGGCATCATATGGTGAGAAAGTGACAGGTGTTGTTCCTTCTGTAATTTTTAAATCCACTAAAGTTTGAATATAGATGGCGTTGCTTGTTTGGCTAGTTACATCTTTGAAACTATTGTTGTAATTAGATGCTATCTCAAATTTAAAGCCGAGCGCTAAAATTTTCGCTAATTGCCCACGTGTCACCACTTCATTTGGCATAAATGTTCCGTTTGAATACCCAGACATGATTCCTGCATTTTGTAATGCAGCTATATACTTGTAGTATTCACTGCTTTTTGGGACATCTTTAAAATATGGATCTTGGACATTTTTTAAATCTAAGTTTAAAACAGTTGCCAGCATTTTTGCTGCCTGACCACGTGTTACACTTTGATTTGGTCGAAAGGTTTTATCTGCATACCCACTAATTGCACCTTGAGAGTATAATTTTATAATATTGTCGTAATGGCTTGAATATTGGTCAATATCCGTAAATGGTGAAGTAGCTGCAGCTGCCGTTTGTGGTGGCACTACAACAGCAATCCCACTAGTAGCGAAAACAGTTGCTATAAGTGCTTTGTTCACTTTTTGGATTTTTGTTTTATCCATCCCACTCTTCCTTTCATCTATGTATTTGATACGTTCAAACTATCATTTTCATCATACCCTTTATATCGACAGGTAGATAGTGAACCTTCATAGATAAATCTAAATTAATGGAATAAAATTGTTAACAAAAATCGGTAATAACATTGTAAATAAGTAGCTTGGCGTGGAGGCTGGGCCGACTCAGTCGGAACAGCAATCAGCTCCACGTTATTGTGATGAATTCATTTTTAAATGAATACTTTGAAGATTTATCGGTACAAAATCTTATTTTATCGGAATATTTTCCTGTTTTATCGGAACAATTCCCTCATCCAACATAAAAAAGCCAAGGAGCATCGGTGCTCGCTTGGCTTTTAACGATATATAGGCATACATCTAGACGTACTTGCGATGTCATAAGGGAAAGGGGGATAACCTTGCATCTTGTCAAGTCGATCGAGAGATGTGTCCCGAGTTTACGTATCATTTTGAACATGTTTGATAAGTCATATGGGGAATGACTTAAAAATAGCTTGCCCAAATGATCGTTGCATTAATCATGTACCCTAAAATTAGAAATGTATGCTTATTCCAAAAAAATTTTTATTTATTTTCTTGCTCTGCTACTATGACTTGATTTCGTCCTGCTTGTTTTGCAAGATATAGCGCACTATCCGCTGCTTCAATTAACTTTTCTGTCGTGTCGGCCATTTGCGGATACACGGCAACACCTGCAGATAATGTAACTGGGCGACCACAAGGACTTATAGTATTCGCTAACATATCCCGTAGTTGTTCTGCCACCTGTGCCGCTTCCTCAGCAGTAGTAGTTGGCAATAACATTACAAATTCCTCACCACCGTAGCGACAGCAAACATCTCCCTCACGAGCAACAGCTTTCATATTTTGAGCTAAAAATTGTAAAACCTTATCACCTACTGCATGGCCATACGTATCATTCACACTTTTAAAATGATCTAAATCAAATAAAATAAGGGCATGTGGCAACTTGTTGTCACGCCACTCCGCTAGCATCGCATCCATTGTGCGACGATTGGTTACACCCGTTAGCGGATCTGTCGTAGATTGATCTTTAAAAAAAGACACCTGTCCCTGTAAAAATGTTAAACTCCGAATGAGAGCACTTTTAAGATAATGCGCTTCAAAATACCAACTACGTACAGATTTCAAGCCTTCTACATTTTTCGAATCCATGCTCTCCTCTGTTAAAGTAGCTAATTGCTGTAAGGGATTTGCAATACGTGCTGCCGCCCAAAGGACAATTAAAATTGAAATGAGCATAAGCGGAATGGATTTTATAGCAACTTCCTGTACTCTATCAAATGAAGGAGCTAATGCTACATTTAATGGTCGTTGGGCAACTACTCCCCAGCCTGTCAAAGGTACGGTGCTATAACCAGCAAGCATTTCTACTCCTCTAGTATTCAATACTTGCTGAGCCCCATTTTTTCTAGAAACCACTGCTTGAACAACTTTATTATCGATAGCAATATCATTAACGCGGCTTTGGTCCTGATGATAAATAACGCGTCCATCCGAATCAACTACATACACATATGACCCATCATGATAATAATGCTCTCCAAGTAATGCATTAAAAATATTTCGTTCTTTTAAATAAATTGTCCCAGCTACCATTCCTAAATATTCATTGGTCTCTGAAAATATAGGATACGATATAAAAATAAGGAGACGCCCCGTTATTCCCTTATAAGGCTTTGAGACAAGAGGTTCCTTTTTAGATAAAGCATCTTTCGCTCCAACAGATGTTAATACTTCACCTAGTACCTCTTCAGATGGTGGTGAAATAGATAATACAAGACCTTCTGCATTTGTGATAAGTACAGAGTTAAACATATTATTTTGCATTTTCAAACGCTCAGTTTCCTGAACCAATGCATTGTTATCATGCATTTTTGTTTTTATCGAACCGGCGCTATATCCTAAAATCTGAAAAGATTCTTCAAGATAAGAACTAGCGGTTGTTGCTAATTTTTGTGCATAGACTCGATTCGTTTCAAGCGTGTTCTCTTTAATCGAGTCAACGTTCATTCGGTAACCACTCCAAATGCTACCAATACCAGTTAAGATAAAAGCAGCTATCGCAACGCCCATGATTAAATACTTTAACTTTATCTGTTTTGATTTCATCCTCTATCTTTTACCCCTAATTTATAATTTCTTCTATTATTCTATTAAAACACAAAAGAATTCCTTATTAAGAAAATATCTTATATTGAGAGAAAAGTATTTGTAAAAACAGTACTTTTCAAGGCTCTCTTATAACAAAAATAATAGTGCTTTCCTAGTGGAGTCCGATGAGCCGCTTCACTCGCGTTGCTCGCTCCAGGGTCTCAGGCCAACAGATGTTTTTTGCGCGAAAGTGTAGTGCTAACGTAGCGACAGCAGCAGAATGTTGGTCACGAAGGCGTTATCACAGGACGTGATGCTTTTAGCCTTTGTTCCTCTATATCGCTAATCCCCAAGGAGTCGCCCAGCCTTCACTCCAATCAACTTATTGGCACACATTTATCAGATCTTATCCCTTCAGAAGCCATATAGTAGGGGAAGTTCCATAAATTTAGCATCGTTAACAGAACAAAAGTATAGTAATTTATATCTATAAAACTTTTATTAATTCAATAGATTTTTATTATAAATTTATTTATGAAGAGGGTTTTAATATGTTGTTACGTAAAGTAGCTCCAATAATGGTTGGTTTTAGTATGGCTCTTTGGACAAATGCTTCTCTCAATCCAAATAAGCCAGCTCGTTCAAATGTAACAAATACACAAAAATCTTTGTTACTATCTAGCTTTCAAAGTGAATATAAAATGAAATGGCATCGAGTAGCGACGGACTACTCCCCACTTCTCCTCGTAGGAAAACATAATTCTAATGAGGTTGGAGGATATGAAACAAGTATTGGGCATAGCGTATTTGGTATTCGTATCGGTGCTAATCGAATAGATGTAAATAGAAAATACGGTCTTCCGCTTAGAGCCATTCACTATGAAAATACGAGCTATTTGCTCGATTACAACGATTGTGAAGGTAATACTACACACGGGACCTATTTCATTGATAATCACTACGTTACTTTTTTCTATGATTTACACAAAAACAATATAGTTCGTTCTATTGTTTGGATACATGCTAAAACCGAATTAAGTAAACGTAGTTATTATGGTAAGCCATCCAATGAACTACGAACAGGACTTGAAGATTTAATGGTTGTTCTTATTAACCATGAGCGAGTTATAGAAGGTTTGCAACCACTCATTTATGACATAGGGGCTAACCCTATCGCTCGGCAACATAGTAGTAATATGATTACACATCAATTTTTTAGTCATGAAGATCCTAAAGGTAATCATTCCAACGACCGCCTCACTGCTGGGGGAGTTAATCACTATTGGTACGGCGAAAATATAGCGCAAGGTCAGCATAATAGTATATTTGCTCATGAAGCACTGATGAATTCCAAAGGACATCGTATAAATATTTTAAGGAAAGAGTTTACACATATTTTTGTTGGTGTTTGCTTTAAAGATAACGGTGCACCCTACTATACGGTTAACTTTTATTCTAAATAGTTGAACGGTTGAAGTTGATCAACGATATATACAAAAAATCTCTATGCAGAAATCTATTGCATAGAGATTTTTTGCACTCTTATAACAACCGTTATCTGGAATATTCAACAAAGATTCTTCTGTAACCATAGATAACACCTCTGCCCCATGCATCCAGTCGGGAACAAGATCATCTCCTCATTATGGCGACAATCCTATTTTCTGATTTTTTTTACTTTTATCGTTATTCTGACATATGATTTTTCGACTAATTATTTTATAATAAAATTTAACATAGTCAAGCCATCAATTCTTCTGTTATAATACTGATAATTTACATCCACACTGTATTAATACAACGTTAATAAATGCTTTTCACAAAATGGGGATTATGAGAAAAGCGCTGCAATGCATTCTTGAATAGATCGCAATGTAGCCTACACAAAAAGGGGTTGGGAGATTTGGGTATTTTAAAGGGGTTAAAAATTCTCGATTTTTCTGCATTACTACCGGGGCCAATGGCGACAATGATATTTGCTGATTTAGGCGCAGAGGTTATTCATGTTGAATCCTCAAAGCGCGTAGATTTAACGCGTATTATGCCTCCTTACGACGATGATCATGAGGCCTATATTCATCAACATTTGAATCGCTCTAAAAAGTCATTAACATTAAATTTAAAATCACCTGAAGCTATAGAAATTGTGAAGTCACTCGTTAAAGAGTACGACATAATTATCGAAGGATTTCGGCCTGGTGTCATGCAACGGCTTGGCATTGGCTACGAAGCTCTAAAAGAAGTAAATCCTAAGGTTATTTTTTGTGCTATTACAGGCTATGGACAAACTGGACCATTTAGCAATCGGCCAGGACATGACAATAACTATTTATCATTAGCTGGCTTACTCGATTATTCACGCCATAAAGATAAAAAACCTGTCTCCATGGGTATTCAGCTAGCTGATATTGCTGGGGGCACGATGCATGCGGCAATTGGAGTACTCGCAGCTGCTTTACATCGTGAAAAAACAGGTGAAGGGCAATATATTGATATAAGTATGACCGATGCTGTATTTTCGCTCAATGCTATGTATGGGTCTGCCTACATTGGCGGTGGCCGCGTACCTCAGCCCGAGCAAGAAATTTTAAACGGTGGCAGCTACTATGACTTTTACAAAACAAAGGATGGCCGATTTTTCTCAGTAGGAAGTCTTGAACCTCAATTCCGCAAATTACTTTGTGAAGCGCTTGATATTCCCGAGCTCATTGATAATACGTTTAATGATTCATACTATACACAAATTCGTTTTAAAGAAGCCGTCCATGATGCATTCTTATCGAAGACTTACGAAGAATTGCTTGAAGTTTTTAACGAGGATTTCGAGGGATGTGTCGAACCCGTATTAACGTTTCCGGAAGCGTGCGAGCATCCTCAGCTCAAAGCTCGTGGCATGATTGTTGATATTCCTAAAAGCGACGGTACTACACAAAAGCAAATTGCATCAGCGTTTAAGTTTGACGGTGTTAAGTCGCAGTACAAGCATGTAGGTGCTAAGCTTGGAGAGCATAATGAGGAAGTGTTATCTTCACTTGGCTATAGCGTCGAGCAAATTGCAGATTTACAGGACAAAGGAGTTTTAGAATAAAAATCAAAAAAGTGTCTAATGCTGAATTTATAACACATTAGACGCTTTTTTTGTATTTCTAATCAATTACGCCTCAGCATAATTGTGTCCAAAATCGTCTGATAAAGGTTAAACATATGCACTTATAAAGACCCGTAACTTTTCGAAATGATCGTCTATAAGTAAATACTTTTTATATATTTCCATTAATTTTTCAAAAAGCTCGTACTGCTCCGTTACAAATAACACCTTTAAAATATTGAGCATATGCAAGGATGCGCTCTGTGCCACCAAAGAGTAAGGCGTTTCTGGCATACGATAATGTTGTCGCCACTCTTCAACAGACAAGCCAATATGCTGTAATGAATTATTTACATGGAGAGCGATATCCTGCTGAACTGACGCTTCAATCGCAATAAATTGCTCATTACTGTAATTGTTCTTTACTAAAGCGGCATGTATTTTTTTATTAGATGCTAATACATGTTCCTTTAAAAGCTGAAGCCCCTCTTGATAACGCTCCATTTTTACGTAATGATCCAACAATACTGCATACAAGTTTTCTAAAAAGTTTAGTTCATAATTTTTAATGATTGCAGGAGGTGTTGGCTTACGATTCGGCAATAACTCCTTATATTCCAACAAAATCTCTATCGCGTAATTATTAAGTCGTTCATCTTCTAATAAATACTCACCGTAGTGAATAACAGTTTCAGGATTCTTCTCCTGGTGTGCTATATGAAACTGAAGATAGGCAATTAGAGCTTTTTCTTTCTCTGTCAATGCATACATTGAATAACGCCAATCCGATTCAAAGGAAGTAATTAAAGCTTTAACGCATGAATAATCTCCTTCAGATAGACGATAATGCGTTACAATTTGGTAAAGATGTAACTGCTTTTTTGCTAAACAAGTAGAATTATAGTTATCCACGTAGGTTATACACTTATCCAGAGTTTTTTTATAATTATCCACAAAATTATTCACATATCCACAGGTTTTTCTTGTAGATTGTTCAACATGACCCATCATTTCATGGATAAATGTGAATTGTTCTAATGGTTTGTGGATAAACAGTGAATAAACTTTTTTCATGAAAAGCCAATGCCAAAATTGAGTATCTTCTTTATAAATCATATGCACTAAATATTCATTTTCAAATTTATATAAAAATATAGTTTGTAGTTCGTTGACTGGCATTGTAATTTGCATTCGCTTTCCGAAAATTAGCCAGATTAACCGCTCTAAGTCCATTGTGTGCTGTGCAAAAAGTTGTTCAAAAAAGGTCTCCTTGCCTTTTTGCGTATAAAAAAAAGCATTGAGACGTTCATTCACAAATTTAGTATCCAATCCATACTTGTTAAAAAAAGTTTGCATATCTATCGTTACACGACCCCAATATTTTCGCGCAGTTGAAAACGCAATATTCATCGCAGTTTCCTCATTCACTAAAAATAAGTTCGGTGAAAGTGCAGTACCTAGAATTTTCGGGTCTGCCGGTGAATCACTCTCTGCCTCTAACCATTTTGACAGTAATTTTTCAGCACCCTTTTCACCATTATGTTTATATGTCATGAATAACTGCTCATCACAATCCAACAGCATGCAACTGGAGCCCCCCATCAAATTCAACCAACAACGATCTTCCCCTATTCTGTAAAATACTTGCCAAACCTTTTAACTCTCTTTCTTCAATATATCAAATCTTATCAATCATATGCTAAAGAAATCGAAATATGCATAAAAGAAGATAACAAAAGTATTCGTGCAAAATCGACAAGTTCAGCTGCAGCAGCATAAAAAAAGCCATCTATAAAGGGCAGATCCCTCATAGATGGGTTAAAAGATTAAATTTGCTGTTTTAGAGAAAAACGGCAAACGAGCTCATTGGACAATCACTCATAAGTTGGTAGCCCATTTGTATTGTCACATAGCTCATTGCCACTGCCAGCTCAATGCTAGCACCCTAGTCCGCACAACTAAGAAAGCTAGGCATCATTCACCAATACAATCGAAAAAAATTTTCTCACAACAGTAGACGAGCGATCAATAAAATAGTTACAAATGCAAAGCTGCAGGGGCCAAAGACTTTCAAAACCGTCAAATTTTCGAGGGATGTTTTTCTGCATCGAAACGCACAACAATGTTTATCTGCCCCAAAAACGAAACTCCCCCCACTTGCTAGAATCTATTCCTCACCAAAATAAAGGATACTTCCGCGTTTCACGTAGATTATTTATAATAAGACCAAAAAATACGATAATGAGAGCACCAATAAGAACGGGCATTACTAGATAGCTCCATCCATAGCCTCCTAAAATAATAATAATCGGATTTGCTCCTGCAGGGGGATGAATGATTCCTAATAGGGCCATAAAAAAAATGGTTAAACCTACGCCAATGCTAATGGAGACAATGCTCGTCCCTAGCAGCGTATACATGATCAAGCCGATAAAGGCTGAAATTAAATGACCTCCAATAATATTTCGAGGTTGGGATAACGGCGCATTCCAAACGACAAATACGAGTACACAGCTCCCACCAAGTGACGCCATTAACCATGGAGCGCCTGTATAATTCGTCAACCAAAGCAATACGGAAATACATATTAATCCACCGATTGCACCTGTTATAGCATCAGCAAAATTTGTTCGTGAAGGAGCATGTCCCCCACCTTTCATCTTGGATATGTATGTTTTAATAGGGCTCGTCTTTTCGCTCTCGCCCTCCAAACGTACGAAATCTGCCATAAGTCTACCTTCTTTTCTATCCAAATTTCTATAGAATCTTTCGATTTTTTGTATAATCTAAGCTTGTTCTATTATAACACTACTAAATAGAATCCAATTTCTAAATGTCGAATTTTAGACACATTTATAATAGTATCTAACTCAGTTGTTTTTCTATAGCAAAAAAGCAAACTATGAAATTTTCTAGTTTGCTTTTTTTCCATATGCATTTAATCATATTGTTTTTTCACTGGTTTATAAATTCGTGCTTTTTTCAGGACTGTTTTAGGTACTTGGAAGGTTGCTGTTACGACACCTGGATGACGACCAATTTCAATCGATCCTGTAATCGTCGCTCGATTCATAACTTCTGGCTCGCTCATCTCAAACAGCCTTGCAGCGCGGCTTATAGCATTAGTTGTTGCTTCATTTAATGATGTTCCTGTGCCAACAATTGATACAGGGAATGCTTCCTCCACTTGCTTAACGCCGAATTCCTCTGCAAGCTCACGTGCGCGACGTTTTTCTTCCTTTGTAAAAGGTTTAGCCGTATAAGGTAAATCCTCTGTATTTGGCAATAAAATAGGGCCATCCAAAGCAACCTTTTTCAATACGCTTACCTGAAGCTGAACTATACCAGCAACATCCGTTGTATGTCCCGCAATTTCACCGTCCCCTTGCATCGCGTGCATATCACCAATATACACACCACCACCCGGAACCTTTACTGGGCAAATAATGGTTGCCCCCTCACGAACACGACTTATATCCATATGGCCATCTGTACGGTGTGTATCTAATTCCGTCTGCGTAAATGAATATTCATGGGGTGCACCGATTAAAAACGAACCAAAATCACCTGCATTGTGGGAGTCTGGCATTGCCTTTGAAGGCGTCGTTCCAAGCTGCCCTAGAAACGGTCGCATTCTAGCCATAACACCTATCAAATCACTTGGCGCTAACGCAACTACAGGATTTTGCACAGAGTTTTCAGGCGTACGCATATAATTTTTCGCATCCATTGCAATACGGCGAGCCCCTTCTCGCCCAACCGTTACACCAATATTACCCTTATGATCTAACGCCATAGTATAGCCATTCGTCATGTTAAATGGTGATGTTTCAGTATCACATGTCGAACAGCGAATAGCCTGCCGACCTATCCCTTTGACAACTGTATTAGGATGAAGCTTACCACAGCCTGGACATTTTACTGATACAAATGGATCCCCAATGAAACGATCTATAATTACCTCATCGTGCCCAGATGCTGTTGCTGCAGATGTTACCTGTAGTGATTTAATCTTGATAACAATGGCGTCCCCTACCTCTGCACCTTCTACAAATACAGGCTTTGTTACTTCATGCCCACCACGAATCGTTGGTGTTAGCATCGGCCCCCAACATCCTGGTGTCGTATTAGCTATGATTGTTCCACCGTCTTTGACAGGTCCAAGCATTTTCTGTTGTGGATCTAAAATACCATCTATGAACTCATTTACGAATAATGTTTCGACGGCTTGCGGCTGCTGTACAAGATCTTCATTTTGTCTTTCTTCTTTTTCTAGCACATGCAATTCGTTTATCATTTTTTCGTCACGCCCCTAGTTTTTATTTTATGTATATTGATTTTTGATCAATTTAATTTCAACGCTTCATATAATTCTTTAGTAGTACATTATCAATTGTAAAACTAAATTCGACATCAAGTTCGGTAGTTCCTTCCATTTCGAGGGGAATGCCAGGAATCGTATGTATTGGATAATTAAAGTAACGACAAAATCCTTTTTCCTTCGGTCATGATTTCCCCTAATAGAATGGCTATTAAATACATGGAAAATTATGACGTTTATTTCACATATTTTCAACCTTTTATACATAAAAAAGCACAGACCCGTACAAATGCATTGTAAAAGTCTGTGCTTTTTTTGTAATCATCACGAGCACCTTCATTCCTTTTAGCTGTAGGCAGTTTTAGTACTATAAAAAATGAGTGCCGCAGTTAGTAAAAGAGCTAAAACAATATTGAACGTATTAGGTGGATCAAGAACTCCTGTGAAGTAATTTGTCAAAAGTTTGTATACCCAAGATAAGAATCCTAAAATAAACGGCTTCTAATACTTCCGTAGCCCTTTACACTTTAGTTATTAACATATAAATCAAAAACTTGTGAGAAATCCTCTTTTTTGTATTTGTCCTTATGGTCGATCATCCAATCATTCGCAAAACGTGTAATCTCCTCGAATGATGCCGATGGTGCAACATTGTCATTACCGATACGACCAATGGATGAAGAAGCAATCGATAAACTCTTCTCTGCTACCTCTAACTTGTATGCATTTTGCTTTTGCTCATAGCTAATGGCATGCAGCGCTTTATACAAATCTTTAATGTCATTAATAAAACGTTTATGAATGTCAATTGAAAATGGCGTATTGTCGATTGTAAATTTAATTTCGACATCAAGGTCAATAGTTCCTGCTGTTTCCAGGAACACTTCACAAATATTGTGCATTGAGTAGTCGTAACGATGTAATAATCGCTTTTTGCTTATCGCACTTTCACCGTCCACATGAATAATTGCTCGATTTGTAAAGCAATACTCATCCGCCTTCGTCTTAATTAAGAAATAAATTTTCTCGTCAATTTCATGTAAGATGAAATCATCTGCATCTGCCTTATCATAGTCCTCACGAGCCACAACTACTCCAATATCTGAAAGTCCAAGTGCGTCTGCTGCTATTTTTTTGAACATCCTTTTCCCTCCTAGATGATTTGATACTTTTATTACGCTTTCTATCTGTAAAAAGTTTCAAAAGAGCCCTACTGCTAATCATAGAAGTTCGAGCAATCATAATGGAATGCTAGAGCTAGTAAGTACTCTAACGTAAAAAGCTGCTTTGAATATAGTAGACGTTTTAACAAAAGTCAGTCACAACTTTTGGTGATGAAACTAACTAATCGATATTTATATAATGTCTCAATTCCTTTTTTAAGCAAGTTTCATTTATAATGAGTCACATAAGACACTTCAATCGGTGGGCAAATCCCAAGCTATGCGACCGTTTATCTTAGCACTTCTGTGTTTTACTGAATAAGGAAATGTTTATCGAGCTCCTGCTAAACATATAGCTATATGCAAATCTTGAAATAATAAAGAGAAAGGACGTGTGAACCATGCAAGAACCAACTATTCTAGTGGTAGATGATGAGGCTGATTTAGCAAACCTCCTAAAAGTCAGCCTACAAAAGGAAGGTTATAAACAAATTCATACAGCTGGCTCCATTCAAGAAGCCTGGATGAGCTTTCAACAAACACAACCTGATATTGTACTTCTTGACGTGATGCTTCCTGATGGCGAGGGCTACGATTTATGTCGTCGTATTCGAGAAGTGTCGCATGTGCCAGTGCTTTTCATGTCAGCGAAAAATGATGAAATTGATAAAATTTTAGGACTTGCTATCGGAGGAGACGATTATATTACGAAACCTTTTAGTCCTAAAGAGGTTGCCTATCGTGTGAAGGCACAGCTTCGCAGAGCTGGCTATCAAACGCAGGAAGTAGCACCCGTACCTTCCGCGAACTCAATTCAAGTTGGCCCCTTCTTGCTTAATGGTGATGAAACGGAGGTACATAAGGACGACGTTTTATTGGAGCTAACAGCGAAAGAGATCGGCTTGATGGCTTGCTTTATGAATAATCCTAATCGAATTTTAAGTAAAGAAACTCTTTTTGAGCGTGTATGGGGAGAGGACTTTTTCGGCTCAGACAATACCGTAATGGTGCATATTCGACGTCTGCGTGAAAAGGTTGAAAATGATGCATCAAAACCTGTGTATATTACAACTGTAAAAGGGCTTGGCTATAAATTTGTCGTTCCTAAAGAGGAGCAAGTATGAAATGGAAATTAACAGCTAGATTTCTTCTATCTGTGCTGTCTATTGTTATTATTGTTATTTTCGTAAATACAGCCATTTTAATTGGTTTTTTCATTTTTCAACAGGTAAATACTTATGATCATACAACTTCTTATTCAGAGGAAGACTTCGTGCGCGATTTCCAACAGTATATTGATATAAGTGGAACGCCAGCGGTAAGCAAGGATGGTCTTCAACAATTGCATCAGCGAAATGCTTGGATTCAATTACTTGATAATAATGGACAGGTCATTGAAGCCCATTTTGCTCCAGAGAAAGCTCCTGTACACTATGCGCCGATTGATTTAATTCAAGTTTATAAATATAAAGAATTCGACGTAGATACAACCGTATATGTGGGAAGTAAAGAAAGTATTAGTTATCTTATCGGCATCGAAGGAAGTGGCGTTACTAGATACGTCACTCATTTTTCTGGTTCTTCCGTATTACAGTTTATTGGTAAGTTTGGTTTGCTCATTGTCCTTGCTGATTTATTAGTAGCTACGCTCGTTGGCTGGCTTTTCGGTCGAACATTGACCAAGCCTCTACATGCAATGATTGAACGTATTCGTCATTTAAAGAATCATGAGCATGTGTCTAGTAAAATGCCAGGTGGTGTGTACAAACCTGTTTTCGAGAATTTAAATGAAGTATCAAAAGAGCTTGCCGCACACGAGCAGGAACGCAAAAGATTAGAAATGATGCGTGAGGAATGGATCAGCAATGTATCACACGATATGAAAACACCTCTTGCTTCGATTCGTGGTTATGCGGAGCTACTGAATGATGGAAAATTGACTGCTGATGAACTAACAGACTACGCTCACATTATCGAGAAACAATCATTGCATATGCAAGATTTACTGGATGATTTAAATTTAACTATGCGCTTAAGACATCAGCAGCTTCCGCTCAGCTTAACCGAAGTAAATATGGTGCAATTTATTCGCGAAATCGTTATTGATACACTCAATACCCCTCAATATGAGGAAGCCAATATTGAGTTTGATGCAACTAACGATGTCATCAAGCATCACATAGATGAGCACTTTATGCGACGAGCGATTATGAATTTTTTACACAATGCATTGCTTCATAATCCTTCTGATGTATCAGTTACTATTCTTGTTGAAGATCATTCAATTACGATTTCTGATAACGGTAACGGCATTTCCGCCGAAGATCTTGAACATATTTTTGAACGCTATTATCGAGGGACAAATACTGAGCAAACACATGGTACCGGATTAGGTACTGCTATTGCTAGAGATATTATTGAAGCACACGGTGGAACTGTAACGATTACCTCTGAAGAACAACAAGGTACAACTGTTAGCATTCAATTACATGAAGAAAAAAAGGAGTAGCCCGATACTAGGGACTACTCCTTCTTCTTATTTCTTCATTAGCTCCTGTACTTTTGTAGGTAGCTCATGGAATTTCACTTCATCATATGATGTAACTTCCGTTTCTTTTTTTACATAAAGCTTCATATATGCATCGTGGCGTAAATTTTTCTGAGCCGAAAACTTTAATGTTTGCTCTTTACCGTTTTCGTCATAAGCAGGTACCTCATACCAATACGACTTCCATATTTCACCGTTACTTGCCTTGAATTCCTCTACTTCACCGTCAGTAGTGATATGAACATAGTATGCTTCTTTATTTAAACGGTTAAAATCTACAGTCATTAGAACAACAAGACCTGCTACGAACAATAAAAACAATGCTCCTATACCTAAGAAAACCTTTTTCATATTAATTCCCCTGTCTAACAATTTTATAGAATGAACGAACTGTAAAGATATAATATATGCCGTA